>OGNY01000967.1_pt1 | contig 21341 bp, 14 predicted proteins | sample 1573551 | NCBI WGS metagenome assembly OGNY01 (sample SAMEA2581885, study PRJEB24529) | metagenome | biome: Human gut stool | place: China | collected 2011
AAGAGGTGGAGCACGCCGAGGAAGAGGGCATCATCTTCAAGACCCTGTGCAACCCCGTGGAGATCCACGCCAACGACGAAGGCTTCGTCAAGTCCATCACCTGCGTGGAGATGGAGCTGGGCGAGCCCGATGCTTCCGGCCGCCGCCGCCCCATCGAGAAGAAGGGCAGCGAGTTTGAGCTGGACGTGGACACCGTGATCATGAGCCTGGGCACCAGCCCCAACCCGCTGATCCGCTCCACCACCCCGGGTCTGGAGACCAACAAGCACGGCTGCATCGTCACCGACGGCGACGACGGCAAGACCAGCCGTGACGGCGTGTACGCCGGCGGCGATGCCGTGACCGGTGCCGCTACCGTCATCAAGGCCATGGGCGCCGGCAAGGCAGCCGCCAAGGCCATCCACGAGTACATCCAGAACAAGTAATTGCTGCCGCAAGGCAGTCCCCTCCCCTGTTTCCTCCGGGAAACGGGGGATTTTTTATTTTTCTTTGCAAACGCAAATCTGGGGCGATTCATTTACTTTTGTGATGGTTTTATGATATAATGAACTTAACTTTATAAGGTGCTGCACCGCCTGCGGGCTGCGGCACCGCTTTTGGAGGGAACTGCCCATGCACCCGCTGCTCATTCTGGTATTGGTCTTTGATCTGCTCATCGCCGTGTCCTCGGTGCTGAACCTTGTGAACATGATGCGCGTCAACCTGATGGTGGAGGAACGCAGGGCCGAGGCACTGACCGTGCAGCGGGTACGGGTGCAGAAGGCCGCCGCCGGGAAGGGCGGCATCCTGGCTTCCTGGTACGGCGTGTACGCCTGCCCGGCCAAGGACGGCACCGGCGAGTTCACCTCTTCAAATCCCTATGGCAGCGAGGCCGCCGTGCCCGCTTCCACCACCGTGGTGCCCCTCAAGTCCTCCGGTGTGCTGGAGCAGTGCGACATCGCCGCCCACCTGCGTCGCCGCCTTGTCCCGCTGTGGATCACGGCGGCCGCATTCTCGGCTCTGCTGGCGGCTTTCGTCCGCCTCTGAGCAGGCTCTTCCCCCTTCTCGTCTTTTCGGCACACGGCTTTTCCCCTGCGGCCCTCTGACCCACAGGCTGCCGGGGCGCGGTACGATGCCGGGAAAATATAAGTATAAAGGAAGGCAATTATGGAACTACTAAAACTACTCGGCATTGTCATCGTCATCGCTGGCTTTGCACTGAAGCTGGACTCCATTCTGGTCATTCTGGTGGCAGCCGTTGTGACTGCACTGGTTGGCGGTCTGGGCCCGGTCACCCTGCTGGAAACGCTGGGCAGCACCTTTGTGGCAAACCGCAGCATGGCCATCTTCATCATCGTGATGCTGGTCACCGGCACGCTGGAGCGCAACGGCCTGCGTGAAGCAGCCGCTGCCCTGATCGGCAAGTTCAAGGGTGCCACCTCCGGCCTGGTCATCGGCATCTACGGCGTGATGCGCTCGGTCTTTGCAGCCTTCAACGTGGGCTTTGGCGGCGTGGCCGGTTTCGTGCGCCCCGTCATCATGCCCATGGCCGAAGGTGCCATTGTGGCACAGGGCTATGAGCCCAATGAGGAGCATGTCGAGGAGCTGAAGGGTATGGCTTCCGGCATGGAGAACATCACCTGGTTCTTCGGTCAGGTCCTGTTCGTGGGCGGCTCCGGCGGCCTGCTGGTGCAGAGCACTTTGGCCGGCCTGGGCATCGAGGTGGAGCTGGCCCAGCTGGCTGCCATCGAGATCCCCGTGTGCATCATTGCCACTGTGGTCGCCATCGTATTCTATGTGATCAAGGATCGCAAGATGATCCAGAAGTACTATAAGTAAGGGAGGACAGAAGAATGAGCTTTTTTATGAGTGCTGATTACAGCCTGTCCACCAAGGTGATGGAGATCATCTACTTTATCATCGGCCTGCTGTGCATCTACTGCGGCGTGAAGAACCTGAAGGATAAGGAGAACCCGGAACCCGTGGGCACCTTTATCTTCTGGGCCGTGCTGGGCGTCGTGCTTGCCCTGGGCCGCTGGCTGCCCTCTCTGGTGAGCGGCATCCTGGTGGTGGTGATGTGCATCCCCGCCATCCTCAAGAAAGTCAAGAAGGGCGCTGTCTCTGCTGCCACCAAGGCCGAGACCGAGGCTACCTATGAGAAGATCGGCATGAAGATCTTTGTCCCCACCCTGAGCATCGGCATGCTGGCCGTCATCTGCGCCATCACCGGCATGGGCATCGGCCTGTCCGCCCTGAACGGCGTGGCTCTGGGCGTTCTCGTGGCCATCATCCTGCTGATGATCATGAACCGCGACAACAAGCCCTCCACCTTCCTGAACGATTCCGAGCGCATGCTGTCCACCGTGGGCCCCCTGTCCATGCTGCCCATGCTGCTGGCCTGCCTTGGCTCCGTCTTCACCGCTGCCGGTGTCGGCGATGTGATCTCTGACCTGGTCAGCCACATCATCCCCGAGGGCAATGTGAACGCCGGTATCGTGGTGTACGCCATCGGCATGATGCTGTTCACCATGATCATGGGCAACGCCTACGCCGCCATCACCGTGATGACCGTGGGCATCGGCTACCCGTTCGTGCTGGCCCACGGCGCAAACCCGGTGGTCATCGGCATGCTGGCTTTGACCTGCGGCTTCTGCGGCACCCTGTGCACCCCCATGGCTGCAAACTTCAACACCGTGCCCGTGGCACTGCTGGATATGAAGAAGCCCATGGGCGTCATCAAGAATCAGGTTCCTGTCGCCATCATCATGATGGTGGTCCAGATCGTGATGATGATCCTCCTGAAGTGATTTTTTTGTTAGATCGAGTGATTCAATGGAACAAGCAATTCAGCACGGAGCCGATATCATTATTCGCGACTGGGTCCGGCTCCGTGCAGGCGAACGCATCTTGATCGTATCCAGCCAGAAGTATGCTGTCGAGGTGGCGGCCATGCAGCAAGCCGCGCAGACGGTGGGCGGCATGGCGGATGTGTTGATGCTGGACGACCTGCACGAGCAGGTGGGCCAGTATTTCGACGACCGCGAGGACGCCTTTGACCCCTACAACGCCGTGATCGGTGCTGCCGAGTATTCCCTCATCACCACACGGGCCGTCAAGCGGGTCATTGCCCGCCGCAACCGGTTTTTGTCGCTGCCGCTGAGCACCAGCAACGGGCAGTCACTGCTGAGCTACGACTTCCTGAACATGAGCCTGCCCAAAAGCAGGATCATGGCCAGCATCATTATGGCCTGCTACCAGAACGCCAGACACATCCATGTGACCACGGAGCTTGGCACGAACCTGGATTTCAACATCGAGGGGCGTGTGCCCGGCTTCTTCAACGGCTGCTGCCACGACGGCAAGGGTCTTTCCTCTGCCAGCGTGGAAGTGTATGTGGCACCGGTGGAGAGCGACACCAACGGCACCCTGATCCTGGACGGCTCCATGGGCTATATCGGCATCGTGGACAGCCCCGTGCGGGTGGAGCTGCGCGGCGGCCGCATCGTGGAGATCGAGGACAATGCCAGCGGCAGGCGGCTCAAGCAGTTTCTGGCCCGCTTCCACGACCCGGAGAACATGGTGGTGGCGGCGGAGTTCGGCATCGGGCTCAACACCCACTCCCGCTGTGCAGGCAACTGCTACATCGAGGACGAATCCACCTATGGCACCTTCCATATCGGGTTCGGGCGCAACATCGCGCTGGGCGGTGTGCAGGATGCTTCCGGCCATTACGATCTGGTCACCCACGCTCCCTGCATCTATGTGGACAACCGCATGATCATGGATCACGGACAGCTCACCGTTCTGGAGCCGTCCATTTATATCTGAGAATCGAGGCTTTTTACTATGAAGATTCTGCTCACTGGTTTCGACCCCTTTGGCGGCGAGACCGTCAACCCCGCTTTTGAGGCGGTGAAGCTGCTGCCCGACACCATCGCCGGTGCCGAGATCGTCAAGCAGGAAGTGCCCACCGAGTTCATCCGTGCCGGTGAGGTGCTGGAAGCTGCCATTCAGGCAAACCAGCCCGATGTGGTCATCTGCATCGGTCAGGCCGGCGGCCGCTCCGCCATCACCCCGGAAAAGGTGGCCATCAACCTGATGGACGGCCGCATCGCCGACAACGCCGGTTATCAGCCCATCGACGTGACCATCCAGGAGGACGGCGAGACCGCCTACTTCACTTCCCTGCCCGTGAAGGCCATGGTGCAGAACATCAAGGATGCAGGCATCCCCTCCGCCCTGTCCTACACTGCAGGCTCCTATGTGTGCAACTACCTGATGTACACCCTGCTGTACCTCATCGACAAGAAGTACCCCAACATCCGGGGCGGCTTCATCCATGTGCCTTACGCCATGGAGCAGGTGGTCAACAAGCCCCTGGGCACCCCCAGCATGGACCTGCACCAGATCGCCCGCGGCCTGGAGAAGGCCGTGGAGGCCGTTGTGAAGAACGACGCCGACCTGGCTGTGGACATGGGCACCACCCACTGAGCATCCCCGCAGAGCCCTTCAAGGCACCCGCTGTGCATCCGCATGGCGGGTGCTTTTTTGTGGACGCTGGCGCGACAGTTCCCTGTACGCTTGCGGGAAACCGGAACAGAACGATTTAAAATGGCTCCGCGTGCGCTGCGCCATAATTAGAGGAAATATTATTTTTTATTGCAACTCCGGAAAATCTGCGGATTTTCCGGAGTTGCCTTTTCACCAGAGGGGTCATGGCGGGGAGTGGCATCTGATACCGGAATGACATCGCACCGGGAGGGACGTTACGGGATTCCTTTCCGCAAAACGCGAGTTCTCCTTCTGCGCTTTGGCCGCAGGCCAACAGCAGCCGATGCCACTTCCCGTAACGCCCTCTCCCGTGAAAAAGCAAATCCGGCGGGGCCGCAGCCCTGCCGGATTTGCAAAATCTAAAATAATTCTTCTGCTATTTATGCCCAGAGCAAAGCGGAGGGCATTCTAAATCGTTTGCCTTCCAGAGAACAGGCCACTTTCCTTAACGCCCATCCGTGAAAAAACAATCCCGGAAAATCCGCAGATTTTCCGGGATTGCATATCTTTAAAAATAATTTTCCGCTGATATTGCCAGAGCAAAGCGGAGGCAATTCCAAATCGTCCTGCTTACTCCGTGATCCGCCCTGCCGCGCTGGTCTCCAAGACCGGGTAACCGGTGCGGGTGCAGCGCACAGCACAGCGGGCGCGGCCGCCGGTGGTGCAGGTGAACAGGGTCAGGTCCCAGGCGTCCTCGTCGCTGGCCGTGATCATCTTGTCAATGTCGGTGGGCTGGATGGTCTCCACGTTGGACACCTCATAGCTCCAGCGCTGGCCGTCCATGTCGGTAAAATAGACCTGGGTGCCCACGGCCAGCCACTTGATGGGGCTGAAGTGCTTGGCGTAGTTGTGGGCGCAGACCACCATGTTGTCAGCGTAGGTGGAGCCGGAGTAGCGGCCCGGCGCGATCTTCAAGCCCGCATAGCTCCACTCGCTCATCACGGGCAGTTCCAGCCCGATGGACGGGATGGACAGGCAGCCGATGTAGCCCCATCCGTCGATGTCGGTGACGGTCATCTCCTGCTCCGGGTCCAGCTCCGGCTGGACCACCGGCTCTTCGTCCTTCGTCTTGTCCTCCATGGTCTCGGTCAGGGTCTCTTCCAGCTTGCCCAGGGCGTCCTGCGAAGCCTTGTCGGCGCGGTTGGCGTCCCACTGGTTATAGCCCAGCAGCGCCAGCGCGCCCAGAATGAGCAGGATGCCCACGATCATGCAGGCGCGGCCGATCTTCTGCTTTGTGTTCATGCCAGCGTCTCCTTCCGGTCCAGCACCCAGCCGACGGCAAACAGCAGCACGCCGCTGCAGGCCATGAACGGGATGGGCCAGTTCAGCTGGCCGCTCTGGGGCAGTGCATTGCCGTACGGGCGGCCCGGAGCCACCGGGTTGTCCGGGTTGCCGGGGGCCACGGGGTTGTCCGGCGTGCCGGGCGACACCGGGCGGTTAGGGTCGTTGGGATCCACCGGCATGTCCGGGTTGTCCGGCTCATCCGGGGTGCCGGGCTGGGTGGGCTTGTCCGGTTCCGAGGGCTTCTCCGGCTTGGACGGTTTGTCCGGTTCCGAAGGCGTGCTGGGAGTTTCCGGTTCGGGCGGGGTCACCTCCTGCGTGGGCGCACCCACCTTGGGGGTGGCGTCCACGGTGTAGAGCCAGCCGCTTTCGTCCGCCATGGGCAGCGACACCAGGAAGGAATTGATGGCCTCGTAGCCCTTGGAGTTCTCGGTCTGCACCACGAGGTACAGGCCCAGCGGCAGCGCGTCAAAGGAGACGATGCCCTGCTCGCTGATCTTATGGGTGGTGCCGACGGCGCGGGCGGGCAGCTTGGCTTCCAGCCTGGAAGCCAGCGTGCTGTCGGTCAGGTCGCCCAGCGCAATGCCGCAGCCCGTAAAGTCGGCGGTGTACACAAAGTGCAGGTCGCCGTTGGTGCGGGCCACGTCCGCCACCTTGTACACGGTGAGTGCGCCGCCCCGCAGGGGGACGTCGTTCTGGTGGTCGTACAGGGTCACGTCCATGCTGCCGGTGCGGCTCAGGTCGATGTTGGCGCTGGCCGCGGGGGCTGCCAGCGCGGGCAGTGCACAGCACACGGCCATGCACAGCGCCAGCAGAAGAGCGGCAAACCGGTTGTTTTTGTTTTGTTTCATGGCTGCTCACTCCTCCTCGTTCTGTTTCCGTTTGCGGACCAGCAGCAGGGCTGCTGCAGCGGCCAGTGCGCCGCCCAGCACCCCGAAGGGTGCCGTGCCCATGCCGCCGGTGGACGGCAGCTCGTAGCCGGTGTAAACGTAGTTCTGCACCGTGATATTGCCGGTCTGCACGCCGTTGTTGGAGATGTACACGTTCCAGTTGCCGGTGGTCGTTTCCTCCACCAGGTAGTGGTACGCATTGCCGTTCTTGTCCGTCAGGGGCAGCTTGTCCCCCGACTCGGACCAGGTCCAGTTGTTACCTGCGGTCAGGTCGGCTTCGGCAAACAACGTTCTGTCCTTGTCATTGTCGGTGTACTGCCAGACCTTGATGTGGATGCTGTCCACCGCCGGTTCCACCGGCTGGCGGGTATCGGCATCCAGCCAGAGCTTGCTGACGGTCAGGTTGCTGTAGCGGTTGGTATACTGGGCCGTGGTGGTCTGGGCGGCACTGCCCACCTGGACATCTTCAAACTGGATGATTTTTTCTCCATCCATCGCCGTCCCCTTGCCCGTAGCGGTATCAAAAGCCGTCTGGGGGGTCTCGTTGCTCTTGTGGAACAGCACATAGTGGGGGGTCTCGTCCTTCTGGTAGTTCTGGGGTGCTTTGGTCTCCACGATCTTATACAGCAGATCCGGCTTCAGGGTCTGTTCGCTGCCGTTTTCCAGCACCGTCAGGCTCACCTGGCCATTTTCGCCGGTGGTGACAACGCCCTTATCGCCGCCGTTCCAGAACTGCCATGCCTGGGTTTTCAGGTCATACTGCCAGATGGTAAACTCTGCCCCCGGCAATGCCACGCCGGAGTAATCGTCCACCTTGTGGAGCAGGAACTGTCCGGTGGAGGCCGTGGCGGCAGATGCATAGGTAAACTTGATGGAATCCGATTCGGTGGAGTCCCCATTGCCCAGCTTGACGGTGTTGTCCACGTTGTAATCCTCAGCAGCACTGCCCTGCTTTACATCACATTGGTACACCAGGATCATGGCGGTCTGGTTGGGGATCACCATGTGGAGCCAGCCCTCGCCATCTGCCGGCAGCACCTGGTACAGGTTGCGAGGCACTTCTTTCCCTCGGGTCACGGTGTTGGTGGCTTCGTCATACTGGAAGTAATACAGCTTTACAGACGCCGGGTCTCCCCGGACAATGGCACCGTTCTGGGCCTTTACGTCGTCCCACAGCTCAATGGTCGGGGCCTTGTTGGCTTCCACCGACAGGTCCTTCCGGGCCGGGTTCACCACCACCTGGTACTCGATGCGGTCGGTTTTGCCATCCACCAGCTTTCCGGTCTTTTTCAGGGGGTCCACAGTCTTTTCCACCGTGGTGTGGAGGGTCTCGGTCAGCTCGCCCCACTGGGCCGTGTTGGTGTAGATCACCTGGCCCACCGAGGGGTTCTTCCAGCGGGGATCGTCGTCCACGCTCACCTTGTACAGAATGCGGAACTTGTGTTGTTTGTTCTTGCTCAGGTTGTAGTCGCGGATGGTAATGGTCAGCTGCCGGGTGGTTTTCTCGTAGGCCACAGTGGCAGCGGCACCCTTCAACTCGCTGATCTTATCCGGGGCCCCTTCGTCCATGCCGATCGTTACCCAGTTCTCATTGAACTCAGTGTTCTCCGGCAGGGTATCGGTGATAACGATGTCGGCATCATCCTCGGCAGCGGTCTGCACCACCAGCTGATAGTGGAGGTTGTTGCCGCTGAGGTCACTGTACTGGTAGGTCTGGTCTCCGCTTTGGTAACCAGATTCGTCCTGATCGCTGTTCGCCGACACCCGTTTTTCAAAGCTCTTGTAACTGTGGTAGGTGTCCTCTGCCTCAGCCCTCTGAGAGCTGCCTTGGATGCTGACGCTGTTTTTGTAAGTCCATTTCTCTCCGGTGGGCACATTGCGCTGATCCTCGTGGGTAGGGAGGTCCTTTACCTCCACACGCCGCACCGGGTTGTCATCTGCCTTGTTTATCTGGATGGTAAAGCTCCGCACCCAGGTGGAGGGGTCGTTGGCAGTCACCGTGCCGCCGGTGCCGTCGGCACCGCTGTAGTAGGTGACGGCAATGACCCCGGCGGCCTTAGCCTGGGCATAGGTCATGGTGCCACCGTCGTGGAGGGTCAGGGTCAGGCCGTTTTCCAAAGCCTTCTCCAGCTCTGCGGCGTAGGCGTAGTGGGTGTCCAGCTGGGTCTGGCCGCTTTCGTTCACAGCATCCTGGAGGGTCTCCACCAGGGTAAAGCTGCTTTCGCCAGCTGCATTGGCGGCAGAGATATTCCATTTGGCCAGGCCCTTGCTGCTGCTGGACAGCTCCTTGCTCAGGGTCCAAGCCCCCTGCCCGATGTTCACGGTAGCCGAGTCCTCAAAGATATGTTCGCTCTTGGTCAGGATCTGTGCCGTGTTGGTCACCGAGCCGCCGCCGATGGGGGTGGTGGTCTCAAAGGTGATGGTCAGCTCCGTCCCCGTGAAATCCGCCGGGATGGTATAGCCCTTTTGCAGAAAGTCCTCTGCCGGTATCGTATCGTTGCCTACCTTTACATCCCCTACGATTTTCACACTATCTGGCAAGTCATCTGTGATCTTGCAGCCCTGCAGCATATAGGACCCCAGCAAAGAATGGGGTACCTTTACAGTGATCGTCCACTGGATGTGGCCTGTTTTGGGGTCGTACTGGCCCTTCTTCTCAATGCGAGGGTTTTTACAGGTGTACCATGCGTCAGCCTGGTCCACCACGTTCCCTGCCTCGGCTTTTGCCGTGTTGTTGATGATACCGACACCGTTGGGCATTTGGTCAAAGTCCGCATAGTTCCGCTGAACGTCGTAGTACCAGATGTACTTTTCTCCGATCTCCAATGGATCCAGCGGGCCAAGGACCACCTGGGGGTAGCCGTGGCTATCCGTTGTCCGTTGATACACAGGGACCGGCTTAATCATCGTTTTTGTACCAGAAGCATCCACCTTGTAAAGTTCAAAGGAGCTTTCCAGGTATTGGCCGCCCTTCAGGTAGTCGCTACGGTTTTCGCCATTCCTATTCGTGTTCAGGGTGTCCGTAAGGAACACCTGCTCTTTGGTACCGCTGGTGGTCTCCACCGTCACCTTATAATGGTTTATGAAGGTGCCACTTTCCGGATGATTTTCAAAGGCACTCCAATAGCCGGTGTACCCTTTACTGATCTTTATATCTGCCGTTTTCTTCTTGATGGTCAGAGTAAAGCCATCTTTAAAGGTAATGTTTTTGTCATTTGCAAAATCATCTGCCCATACTTTCCGGGAGAACTTGAAGGTTCCGGTAAACTCCAGGTTGCCCTTGTCATCCAAACCGGTGAACTTCACACTTTTGTCAAAGGTCAGCTTTGCCAGGCCGTTGGTGTCGATGGTATAGGTGCCAATGACCTTGTTGTTGTCGGTCTCGTCCAGGATCTTGCCGGAGGTGGGCTGCTTGGGCTTCATGGCATCAATCAGCTGGTAGCACAGGGTCCGCCGGTCCGGCTTCAGGGTGCCCGCAGGCAGCTTGTAGGTCACGGTGACCTGCACGTTGGTACCGCTTTCCACTTCATTCCCCACCAGGGGCTTCCAGGAGCCATTGACCTCCTGCTCGAACTCCGTTTTGGTGATCCAGCTGGGGTCCAGATCCACCTCCGTACCGGCAGTTTCTGCCAGCAGGGCCGGGGCATCGGGGTCCTGCTGCCGGGCCTCGCCGACCCATTCCACGGTAGCCCCAAAGCCATCCTCATCTTCCAGCAGCGCATAGCTGCCGTCCAGCTCCTCCTGGGAGCCTGCCGGGGCCTCCGGGGCCACAGCGGTGGTCTCGGCGGCATAGGCGCCGGTCACCGAGATGACACTGGTCACGTCGGACATGGCAGCGGGCACCTCGGCCACCTTGCCGTCCACGTTGCCGGAGATCACGGTCAGGGTCCCGGCGTCGGGGTCCACGGCGGACACGACGCCCACCGTCTCGGTGGTCACGGTGCGGGTGTCCACCTGCGGCTCGGAAGCCGTGAGCTGAGCGGCGGTGTCGGGGTCCTCGTCCAGGTCCAGCAGGGCGATGCCATAGGAGCTCTCGTCCACGGCCACCTGCTCGGTGGTGAGGGTGTTGTAGATGACGATATCGCCGGGCCTTGCGGTGGAGCCGTCGGCGTCGGTGAGCCACTGGGAGCCGCGCAGGTCACTGTGCAGGGCCATCACGCCCGCACGCTGGGGCACCACCGTCTGGGGCACACCCGCAAAGTGCAGGCAGTAGGACAGGAACATCACGTCCCAGGCGCCGTAGGGGTTGCCGTACCAGGCACCATAGCGGGAGTAGCCGCGCAGCACCTGCTGGTCCTCCACATCCAGCTTAAAGTTCTTGTCGCTCTGCTGGTAGTCCAGCTGGGACTTTGCCACGGTGAGCAGGTCCTCGGCCCAGTTGCCGTTCAGGGCCACGTTGGCCGCGGCCTGCCATTCCTCGGCAGTCTCCACGTCGGCCTGAGTATCGGCCAGGCACTCCACGGTGTGGTGGTGCTCCGGGATGGTGCACACCAGCTCCTCGGTGTAGCAGGCGTCGGTGTGGTGATGCAGCACCGGCTCGTCCGGGGTGGTCTCGGCCGGCTCAGGGGGCAGGTCCACCACGGGGCGGATGGCAGGCATTTCCTGATAGGCGGGGTTGGGTTCCTCCACCAGTTCGCCCTCGTCCAGGCCGCACACCAGCTCATACTCGGTGGTGTAGCAGCTGTCGTCGTGGATATGCTCGAACTCGCCGCAGATGAGCGCACCGTACTCGTCAAAGCAGTCGTCGGTGTGTTCGTGCTCTTCCTGATAGCAGGTCAGCACCCGGTGCTCCTCGTAGCAGGCATCGGTGTGCTCATGGGGCACCCAGATGGTCTCCGGCTCGGTCTGCACCGGCTCTTCCGGCTCTTCCGCGCTGTAGGCGGACACCGGATCGGCGCTGCTGTCCGAAGAGGTGACGGGCGTTTCCGGCTCGCCCTCCTCGTAACCGCAGGTGAGCACTTTTTCGTAGCAGGCCGCCGTGTGCTGGTGCTCCTCGTAGCCGCAGTGGTAGTCGGCAGTCATGGAGATGCCCACCCCATGGAGCTGCCAGTTGACGAACAGGGTGGTGAGCAGGGCCAGCACCAGCATCATGGCCACATAGCGCCGGGCCTGTACATGCTGCCTGCGGAACCGCTCGATCAACCCGTTGATGATATCCTTCATAGTAACACGTCCTCTTGGTTCGCTCTGTGCCCTGGCAGCCGCACACCGCTGCAGGCCCACAGAAGGGTCAGTTGATCGTTTGTGCAACAAAAGCGTCACAAAATTGTTCGATACACTGTCATTATACCATTTTAGGGCGTTCATTTCAACTCAGGGGCGTGCTTTTCCGGCAATAGAATGCACACGATGCGCACCATGCAAGGGGTCAGGGGCAGCCACAGCACCGTGCAGCCCAGATTGAACAGGGTGTGGGCGTTGGCGATCTGCCGGGCCAGCACGGCGCTCTCCGGCCCGTGGGGCGAGACCAGCCGCACCAGCGCGGTGAACTGGGGCAGCAGCAGCCAGCACACCGCCGCCCCGGACAGGTTGAACAGGGCGTGGGCCGCCGCCAGACGTTTGGCGTCCCGGCTCTGCCCCACCGATGCCAGCACCGCCGTGACGGTGGTGCCGATGTTGTCCCCCAGCAGCACCGGGATGGCTCCCGCAAGGCCCAGCAGGCACCCGCCGTCCGGCCCGGGGCGGGCGGCTACCTGCTGCAGCACCGCAATGGTGGCGGAGCTGCTCTGCACGGCAAGGGTCATGCCCAGCCCTGCCAGCAGGCCCAGGCCGGGGCGGTGCCGCACCTGGGCCATCCACTGCCGGAACACCGGCCCTGCTGCCAACGGCTCCATGGCCTCGGCCATGACCGCGATGCCCTCAAACAGCAGGCCGAACGCAAACAGCGCCTGCCCGGCTGCATGCAGACGCCCGCGCCCCGCGAACCAGAGCAGCAGCCCCGCCACCAGCAGCAGATACCGGGCATCCTCCAGCCGGAAGGCCAGCAATTGCGCGGTGACCGTGGTGCCGATGTTGGCCCCGAACACCACCGGCACGGCCCGCTGCAGGGTCAGCAGCCCGGCCCCCACAAGGCCCAGCACCAGCACCGTGACCGCCGAGCTGCTCTGCACCACCGCCGTGACCGCCGCCCCCGTGAGCACCCCGGCCAGCGGGTGGGCTGTGAGCCGGGCAAGGGCCTGCCGCAGGGTGTCCCCCGCCGCCTGCTGCAAAGCGTCCGTGAGGGTGTCCATACTGTATAAGAAAAGTGCCGCCCCGCCGAACAATTGCAGGATCATCCACAAACGCTGTTCCATGCCCGATGCCCCCTTTGCTTTATGTGTATGCGGGACACAAACGTTTGTGAACTTTTGTGAAACAATCCCTGCAGGGGGTTGCAATCCGGCCCGAAAAAGCCTATTATTGTCAAGCGTTAACAGTTAACAGCTGTTAAGTAATTTTCGAGAGGAGGGATCGCGTGTCTGAGGAATCCACGTTGAGTTTCCGTGGGCTTTGCCGCTACATCCACCGGCTGAGCAAAGCATCCAAGGCCGGCATGAAGGCCGCTCTGGCCGACTGCCCCAAGCGCCACTTCCCCATGCTGGAAGGGCTGCTGGGCTGCATTCGTTTCCATGGACGGGACGGTGCCGTTTATATCTCCGATCTTGTTCAGGAGCTTCATCAACCGCTTCCTGCCATTTCCCGCACGGTGCGGCAGATGGAGCAGGACGGCCTTGTGGAACGCTTTGCCGACCCTGCCGACCGCCGCAAGACGCTGGTGCGTTTCACGCCCAAGGGATACGAGGCCTGCCGACAGTGCGAGGCTGCTCTTGGGGACTACTTTTCCAGTGTCATGGCCCGGCTGGAGCCGGAACAGCTGGCCCAGATGGAAGCGCTGCGCGGCGCGCTGATGGAAGCCATTCTTGCGGAAAATGCTGCGCGTACCACCAAACCGAAGGGAGAACCAAACCATGACAAAGATCTTTAAGCAGCTGGCCCGTCACTGGGCCGTCTGCCTCGTGGTGTTCGCACTGCTGTTCGTGCAGGCCTACTGCGATCTGTCGCTGCCGGACTACACCAGCAAGATCGTGGACACCGGCATCCAGCAGGGCGGCATCGAAAGCCCCCTGCCCGACACCGTGCGGCAGAGCACGCTGGATGCCCTCTCGCTGCTGATGCGCGAGGAGGACGCCGCTGCCTTCCAGAACGCCTACACCGCCGACGGCGATGTGCTGCGCCTGCGCACCGACCTGACCGCCGACGAGCGCACTGCGCTGGAAGATGCCGTGACCACGCCGGACATCGTGCTGTATCTGGCGGCCGCCCAGGCAGCCAACACCCCCGCCGGGCAGACCGGCATGGGCATGACCGGCCTTGCGGACCTGCAGGCCTCCGGTGCCGACCGCAACACCGACACGGAAACCGAGACTGCGGCCCCCACGGCGGAGGACCTGGACACCGTGTGCGGCCAGTTTGCCGCCATGAGCCAGATGCCCGGCTTCCGCCGGGACGCCGTGCAGCAGCAGCTGACCGGTGCCATCCGCCAGCTGGACGACACCGTGGTGGAGAACCTGAAGAGCCAGGCTCTGCTGCTGGTGGGGCTGGAGTACGAGGCCCAGGGCATTGCCCATGATGTGCAGATGCACTATTTATATAAGGTAGGCGGCCAGATGCTGGCCCTGACCCTGCTGATGGTGGCCGTGTCCATCGCGGTGGGCTTCCTGGCCTCCCGGGTGTCCGCCGCCATCGGCCGGGACCTGCGCCGCGAGACCTTCTCCAGCGTCATCCACTTCTCCAATGCGGAGATCGAGAACTTCTCCACCGCGTCCCTCATCACCCGCACCACCAACGACATCCAGCAGGTGCAGTTCGTCTGCGTCATGCTGCTGCGCATGGTGGCCTATGCGCCCATTCTGGGCATCGGCGGTGTGCTGCACGTCATCGGCAGCTCTTCGGGCCTTTCCTGGATCGTGGTGCTGGACGTGGCTTTGCTGCTGCTGCTCATCCTCTTCCTGATGAACGTGGCCATGCCCAAGTTCAAGATCATGCAGAACCTGGTGGACCGGCTGAACCTCGTCAGCCGCGAGATCCTCACCGGCATCATGCCGGTGCGTGCCTTCAGCCGGGAGGCCTTTGAGGAGGCTCGTTTCGACAAGGCCAACAAGGACCTGATGGGCACCCAGCTGTTCACCAACCGCGCCATGGTGGCCATGATGCCCTTTATGACCCTGATCATGAACGGCACCAGCCTGCTCATCGTCTGGTTCGGCGGCAAGGCTATGGACGCCGGCACCATGCAGGTGGGCGAGATGATCGCCTTTATCACCTACACCATGCAGATCGTCATGTCCTTCCTGATGCTGGCCATGGTGGCCGTCATGCTGCCCCGTGCCGGTGTGGCCGCAGACCGCATCGACGAGGTCATCCGCACCAAGGCCACCATCCACGACCCGGACGAAGCCGACGCCAAGGCCGCAAAGGAGCACAAGAACTGGCAGGGCGTGGTGGAGTTCCACGACGTGAGCTTCCGCTTCCCCGGTGCCGACAGCGACGCGCTGGAGCACATCAGCTTTACCGCAAAGCCCGGTGAGACCACTGCCATCATCGGCTCCACCGGCTGCGGCAAGAGCACCCTGCTCAACCTGATCCCCCGCTTCTACGACGTGACCGGCGGCAGCGTGACCGTGGACGGCATCGACGTGCGCCAGATGCCCCAGGCACAGCTGCACGACCTGCTGGGCTATGTGCCCCAGAAGGGCGTGCTGTTCAGCGGCACCATCGACAGCAACCTGAAGTTCGGCGGGGACCACATCACCGACGCCGCCGTGAAAAAGGCCGCTGCCATCGCACAGGCCACCGAGTTCATCGACGCAAAGCCGGAGGGCTGCCAGAGCCCCATTGCCCAGGGCGGTTCCAACGTGTCCGGCGGCCAGAAACAGCGCCTGTCCATTGCCCGTGCCATTGCCAAGGACCCCAAAATTTATCTGTTCGACGACAGTTTCTCGGCCCTGGACTACAAGACCGACGTGGCCCTGCGCCGCGCCCTGAAGGCCCAGACCGACAACGCCACCGTCATCATCGTGGCACAGCGCATCTCCACCGTGCTGCATGCAAACCAGATCCTGGTGCTGGACGAGGGCCGTCTGGTGGGCAAGGGCACCCATGCCCAGCTCATGGCCAGCTGCCCGGAGTATCAGGAGATCGCCCGCAGCCAGCTGAGCCAGAAGGAACTGGACCTTGAACAACTGAATCCAGAAAAGGAGGGTGTGTGATATGCCAAGACCCGGACGCATGACCACCGAGCGCGCCAAGGACTTCAAGGGCACGCTGCGGCAGCTGATCGGCACCATGAGCCACTACAAACTGCCGCTCATCACGGCCATTGTCTTTGCCATTCTGTCCACCATCTTCAACATTGCCGGCCCCAAGGTGCTGGCCAAAGCCACCACGGCCCTTGCCACCGGCTGGATCGCCAAGCTGCGCGGCACCGGCAGCATCGACTTTGTGTATATTGGCCGGGTGCTGCTGTTTTTGCTGGGCATGTACCTGCTGAGCAGCGCCTTCAGCTTTATTCAGGGCTGGCTGATGACCGGCCTTTCCCAGAAAGTCTGCTACGACTTCCGCCGCCGGATCAGCCAGAAGATCGACCGCCTGCCCCTGGCCTACTTTGAAAAGCGCACCGTGGGCGAGGTGCTGTCCCGCATCACCAACGATGTGGACACCCTGGGCCAGAGCCTGAACCAGAGCATCACCCAGCTCATCACCAGCATCACCACCATGATCGGCGTGCTGATCATGATGCTGTCCATCAGCCCCCGCATGACCCTGATTGCCCTGCTGATCCTGCCGGTGTCGCTGGCACTGGTGCTGCTGGTGGTCAGGTTCAGCCAGAAGTACTTCAAGGCCCAGCAGGCCACCCTGGGCGTGGTGAACGGCCAGGTGGAAGAGGTCTACGCCGGCCACAACGTGGTCAAGGCCTTCAACCGCGAGGCCGTGGTGCTAAACGACTTCAACGCCGCCAACGACAAGCTGTACGAATCCGCCTGGAAGAGCCAGTTCCTCTCGGGCCTGATGATGCCCATCATGAACTTTGTGGGCAACCTGGGCTATGTGGCGGTGGCCATCGTGGGCAGCATCTTTGCCGCCAACGGCACCATCACCATCGGCGACATCCAGGCCTTCATCCAGTACGTCAAGAACTTCACCCAGCCCATCCAGCAGCTGTCGCAGGTGTCCAACATGCTGCAGAGCATGGCCGCTGCCGCCGAGCGGGTGTTCGAGTTCCTGAACGAGCCGGAAGAGGACCAGACCGCCGACCCGGCCCGCCGGGCAGACCCCGCCTGCATCGACGGTCAGGTGACCTTCGACCACGTCAAATTCGGCTACACCCCGGACAAGACCATCATCCACGACTTCAGCTGTACGGTGAAGCCCGGCCAGAAGGTGGCCATCGTCGGCCCCACCGGCGCGGGCAAGACCACCATGGTCAAGCTGCTCATGCGCTTCTACGATGTGGACGCCGGCTCCATCACCCTGAACGGCCACGACGTGCGCGACTTTGACCGCAGCGCTCTGCGCGAGGGCTTTGGCATGGTGCTGCAGGACACCTGGCTGTTCAAGGGCACCATCCTGGAGAACATCCGCTACGGCCGTCTGGACGCCACCGACGAGGAGGTCATTGCCGCCGCAAAGGCTGCCAACGCCGACCACTTCATCCGCACCCTGCCCGGCGGCTACCAGATGGAGCTGAACGAGGACGCCTCCAACGTGAGCCAGGGCCAGAAGCAGCTGCTGACCATCGCCCGCACCATCCTGGCCGACAACCGCATCCTCATTCTGGATGAGGCCACCAGCAGTGTGGACACCCGCACCGAGCAGCGCATCCAGACCGCTATGGACCGGCTCATGGAGGGCCGCACCAGCTTTATCATCGCCCACCGCCTGTCCACCATCAAGGACGCCGACCTCATCCTGGTGATGCGGGACGGCGACATCGTGGAGCAGGGCACCCACGACCAGCTGCTGGCCGCCGGCGGCTTCTACGCCGACCTGTACAACAGCCAGTTCGAGGACGTGGTGGAGTAAACGCCGATATTTTAAAAACCGGGAGCATCTGCGGATGTTCCCGGTTTTTTTCACACCTCTATTTTTTCCAGCTCCACCCCGAACAGCTGCTTTGTCAGCGGCGGCAGAACCTGCTGCAGCTCCTGCACGTACTCCTGCACCACCGGGTCCGGGTCGACCCGGGTCACGATGCCAAAGCGATGGCCCCGGTCCCAGTCCAGTATCCGGACAAAATCCATGTCCGGCCTGCGGTAGTACACGCCCGGGATCATCTTCAGCGATGTCACCGGATACTGTGCGCTCCGTGACATCTCCATCCGGATGATCTCCGCGCCCCGACGGGTTCCCTCCCGGAACAGCGCCGATTCATAGATGCTCTGATCCATGTTATCGGCCGGCATCCAACGGTATTGCAGCGCCTGCTCCAGCGTGAGCCGGCCTTTTGGCATATCTTCCGGTGCATGAAATGGGATACAGAACTCCGGCACATAAAAAACCGGCGTAAATGCCAGCCCCTGTGCGTGGATCTCTGTACAGTCCAGCTGAAAGGAAAGATCTGCATCCCCCTTTTGCAAAGCGTTCCAGACGTCACTGCGGCGCACACAACGTCGGAGCACCGGCGAAAAACGGATGCACAGTTCTCCGGTCAGTGCAAACAGATCGTAACCGAACATCCGCAGCGCCTCATGGCAGTATGCGATCAGGATATGCCGCTCCGGAGGATCTGTATGCTGCTGCACCGCCTGCGCATGTTTTACCGCATTTTGGTAAAGATTCAGTATCATCTTTGCCTGTGGGTAAAAATCCTGCCCTGCAGGGGTCAACACGACCCTGCGTGGCACATGCTGAAACAGTTCAAGCTTCAGTTGACCTTCCAAAGTACGTATCTGCTGTGAAAGTGCTGACTGCGAAATATACAGTGCGTCTGCCGCAGCTGAAAAACTATTCATCTCCACAATTTTAACAAATCCTTCCAGTGCGCTTTCGTTCATTTCCAGCAGCTCCTCTTATATTAGGATACTCTAAATTATAATATAAGATAAATGAATTGTAAACTCCTGCCTTTCATGCTAACATTGTTAATGTTTCAGCAATATATATATGCTGTATGTATCACACACGAAGAAGAAAAAACACAGGAAAGAGAGAAAAGCATGAACAAGATCTCCCGCAAAGGCTTTCTGAAGATCGCCGCTGCCGCCGCCATGAGCGGTGTCACCGCCGGTGCTCTGGCTGCCTGCAATGCAGCCTCCGGCTCCACCTCCACCGCTGCTTCCGGCAGCGCTGCCGCTTCCGGTGCAACCGGCACCTACATCCCCGGCACCTATGAGGGCACTGCCGAGGGTATCTCCTCCACCGTCAAGGTCACAATGACCTTCTCTGAGAACGCTGTCACCGACGTTGTAGTTGACACCTCTGGTGAGACCGCATCCTACGGTGCTGCTGCCGCAGATGAGCTGCGCGAGCAGTTGATGGCTGCCGGTTCTGCCGAGATCGACGGCGTTTCCGGTTCCACCGTCACCTCCAATGCCGTGATGAAGGCTGCCAAGAGCTGCTACGCACAGGCCAAGGGCGAGGCTGTTGTTGCGAGCGTGCAGCTACCCACCGGCGACGAGAACGACTGGCTGGGCACCGAGCCCGACATCGACGAGGCCGCCATCACCGAGACATGGGATACCGATATCGTCATCGTGGGCGCAGGCAACGGTGGTATGTGCGCAGCCGCTTATGCTGCACAGAACGGGCTGGATTTCCGCCTGATCGAACAGAATTCTGCCGTCATGGATACCCGTCACTGGTACGGCACCATTGATAGCAGCGAAGCAAAGAAGCAGGGCGTTCCCCCGGTGGACCGCGCCGAGCTGCTGAGCGAGATCTCCCGTTCTATGGGCGGTCGCTGCGACCAGCGCGTGGTCAAGACCTGGATCAACGAATCCGCTGCCATGCATGATTTTGTTTCCGGCATCCTGGAAAACGAACCTTATAACTATGTGTGCAACCTGACCTCCGGCGATGAAGCCAAGTGGCCGGATGACACCCAGGTGAGCCAGAGCAAGCTGATGTTCCCTGTGCAGCAGGTCGATTACAGCAGCGCTGAAAAGCCCCGCAATGTGGTGTTCCAGGAGTACATTGAAAGCAAAGGCTACAGCATCGACTTTAACACAAGCCTTGCCAAGCTGGAAAAAGATTCCGATGGACGCATCACCGGCGTGATCGCCCAGAGTACCGCAGATGACCACTTTATCCGCATCAACGCAGCCAAGGGCGTGCTGCTGGCCTGCGGCGGCTATGCCGGCAACCCCTACATGATGGAGCAGCTGGACCCTCTGGGCACCAGTGTGACCACTGCCTGCTCCTATACCCCTGCCGACAAGGGTTACGGCATCCGTGCTGCGATCTGGGCAGGTGCACATCTGGATGCAGAGCCCGCTCCCGTTCTGTTCGACCGTGGTCTGGTGGCACCCGGTGTGGATGCCGGCTATGTGGACAGCGAGAACGCCTTTGGCGGCAAAGCCTTCCCCGGCACTGTGGGTCAGTACAACCCCGGCAGCCAGCCGTTCCTGAAAGTCAACCGCCATGGCGAACGCTTTATGAATGAGAGTCAGGAGTACGACAACGCTTCTCACGCTTCCTTCCAGCAGCCGGGTCATGTTTATGCCATGATCCACGATGCAAACTTCCGCGAGGATGTAGACCGCTTCCACACCATCGGCTGCTCTGCACTGACCCGTTACATCCCCGGCATGATGGAAGGTCAGCTGGAGCAGTACGAGGGTGAGGGCCTGATCATGAAGGCGGACACCATTGAGGAGTTGGCCGACAAGATGGGCTTTACCGGTGCCGACAAGGACAACTTTGTAGCCACCGTTGCCCGCTACAACGAGCTGTACGACAAGCAGAACGACGAGGACTTCGGCAAGCCTGCAAGCCGTTTGAGCGCCATCCGCACCGCTCCCTTCTACGGCTGCTGGCTGGGTGCCTCTCTGCTGTGCAGTATGCAGGGCATCTCCATCACCGAGAACTGCCAGGCCAAGGACAGCAACAATGAGCCGATCCCCGGTCTGTACATCACCGGTGATATGTCCGGCAGCTTCTTCCAGAACAACTATCCCTGCGTCATGGGCGGTACTGCCTGCGGTCGTACCATGACCTTTGCCATTAAATCCATCAAGCAGATGGCAGGCTTGGAGAACGCCTGATAAGGCGCAGTTCTCCCGCATAAATCCAACATTCCTTCTTTTCTTCTTTTTCATGTGAAGAGGGGCGGTCCCGGTCGGGGCTGCCCCTCTTTGCTGTTTTGCCCCGCACGCCCCCTACACAAATGCCCGCGATTGTGCTATGATAGGGCTGAGCAGCCGGTTTGCTGCAAGCAACCGGCAAAGCATCGAGGTGTATTGTACAATGTCTGAACTTCTTGAGACGCTGCGGCAGGAGGGCGTGGACCCGGCCCTGCTTTCTGCGGTAGAGGAATATCGTGCCGCCCATCCGCTGGACGCTGCGCTGCGGCCCCGCATCCCGGCCCCGGCCTTTACCTACTACGGCAAAGAGGTGTGGGAGCAGGCGCTGGCCGCCCTGCTCTGCGGCGAAAACCTGCTGCTG
>OGNY01000971.1_pt1 | contig 21237 bp, 18 predicted proteins | sample 1573551 | NCBI WGS metagenome assembly OGNY01 (sample SAMEA2581885, study PRJEB24529) | metagenome | biome: Human gut stool | place: China | collected 2011
GCTTCCACTGGGGCATCACAACGTAGTCAACACCATCGTTGATGCGCACAGCAGGAGTTTCGCGGTCGTCCGGTCCGAACGTGTTGTCCACGATCTTACCATAGACAAAGTAGCCTACGATCAGAAGCGCCAGACACAGTAAGAAACTAATCATACCAGAAACCTCCTTTTGAATTTCAGCCGCCGACAGCTTATGCCATACTGCGGCTATGACCGATCTCTGGCTTCATGTTAACACCTTTTTCATAATTGTGTTAATATTTTTTAGGTATGGTTCCCATATCAAAAAGTATATGGCCGCTTATTTTATTTGTTTACGCAAACTTTTATTTTGCGGCGATAACACGTTTTAATTCGTCGTTTTGTTTCTCAAAAATTTTCTCCCGGGAACGGTCAAGCTCGCCCCCGCCAAACTTTGCACCGTCTTTTTGTGCACTTTGCTTAATCGTTTGCGATTTTCTCCCCAAAACGTGGAATTTGAGACGAAAAGAAGGGAAATCTGTCCTCTCAGGTGGGGCACCCGTGAAAATGGGCTAGCAGAGCGTCCGCAGACGCTCCGCTAGCCCGAAAATATAAATAATTCTTCCGCTGCAACAACGACGACCGCCGCCAGCGGCGGAAACAGGGAGGAGTTGTTGGGGCAGCGGCCAGCAAGACGCGCGTGCCGCCCAAGGCACGATGCGGATGCTGGGTGCCGCAACCCGGAAGACGCGGCGCGCATTTCAAATCTTCTTCCACCCGCTGTCCTTGATGGTGGCATCCGCCTGCTTGTGCAGCAGTTGCACAAACAGCTGCTCCTCCGGCTGCAAAGGCTCCCGCTCCGGGTACACCAGCACGTCCCGCATCTGCTGCTTCTGCGCCGGGCAATTATGCAGCGCCAGATGGTACTGCTCCAGCGCGCGCTGCGGCATGGGGGACGACCACATATAGGCCGTGGGCAGATTCTGCAAAATGGAGAACTGGCTGCACCGCTCATACACATGGATGCGGCGGTTGGGGTTCACCTCCCAGCGGGAAACAGTGCTCTCCTCCCCGGGCAGATGGGTGTCGCCGTGCAGCACCTCGATGTAATCGTTCAGCTCGTCCAGCTCGCGCACCTGCCGCCGCGCCAGCGGGCTGTCCTGACTGGTGAGCAGCAGGTAGGAAAACTCCATGATAGGCTCCTGCCGCAGACCGTGGCGCTGGCAGTAGCGCAGATAGTAGTCCTCGTCCTCGGCAGCATAGCGCAGCAGCGCTATGTGGTAGCCCTGCCGCAGCACAAAGTCCAGGGCTTCAATAGCGCCGCTCTCCCGGATATGCACCCGCAGCTGCTCGCTGCGGGCTGCCTGCTGCAAAAAATCCACCGCCGCATAGGAGGCGTAGGTGGCATGGGTCAGCACCACCCGCAGCTCGGCGCAGCTGCGCTGCTGGTGCGCCTCCTGCGCCAGCTCGTCCACCTGCTGCAGCACCCGCTGCGCCTGCCGGATGAACCGCTTGCCCTGCTCGGTGGGGATCATGCCCGTGGAGGAGCGTTCAAAAATGCGCAACCCGTATTCCTCTTCCAGGTTCTTCAGTGCCTTGCTGACGTTGGGCTGCGCCGCGTACAGCTGCTTTGCCGCCGCCGACACCGACCCCCATTTCATGATGGCTACCAGATACCGCAGTTCCGTAATATTCATGAACCCCTCCACGTTGTTTGCAGTCGTAACTGTATTGTAACAATTTCTCCGCGTCGCTGTCAAGCGGGGGAGAATAAACCCTCTCAGTCCGCTCCCCCTTGCACCAAAGCCCCAGGGTGCTATATAATAAGGAAAAACACAAAGGAGGGGCTGTACCATGCCGGAATACCGCGTGCTGCGCATTGACGAGCAGCTGTACGGCTGCGAGGAGCTGCCCGCCGGGCAGCCGGTGCTGTGCGATGTGACCCTGACCGATGCCGCCGGGGCTGCCCGCATTCTGCCCTACCCGGACAGGGAGCTGACATGTCTTGGCATCGACGAGGGAGACATCGTCTGTCTGCTGCCGGACGGCACCCTGCACAAGCTGTAAGGAGTAATTTTATGCATAATATCTATTTCACCCGCCACGGCGAGACGGTATGGAACGTGGAAAATAAGATCTGCGGCATGACCGACAGCCCGCTGACCGCCCACGGGCAGGAGCAGGCGCGGCAGCTGGGCGAGCTTGTCCGGGACAGCGGCCTGCAGATCGACGAGATCCTGTACTCTCCCCTTTCCCGCGCCGCCGACACCGCAAAGGCCATTGCCGCCGCAACCGGTCTGCCCGCCCGCTGCGAGCCCCGCCTGCGGGAGCAGTGCTTTGGCAAATACGAGGGCACGCCCCGGGACGGTGCGGAGTTCCGCATCTCCAAGACCCACTTTGCCGACCGCTATGACGGCGGCGAAAGCATGATGCAGCTGGCGCAGCGCATCTACAACCTGCTGGACGAGTTGAAGGCGGACACCGGCAAGACCTATCTGCTGGTGGCGCACAACGGCATTGCCCGGGTGGTGCACTCCTATTTTTACGACATGACCAACGAGGAGTACGCCGCTGCGGGCATCAAAAACTGCCAGCTGGTGGAATATACCTTTGAATAACAGGAAAGCCGCCGGGGTCCCGGCGGCTTTCTTGTTATGGTGCGTCAACCATGACGGTAATGGAATTTCTGGTCTTTTGTCACAAACATATACACGCTCACCGCCAGCGCGGCAAGCTCGGCGGCGGTGACAGCCAGCCACACGCCATCAATGCCCCACAGGGCGGGCAGCAGGAGCAGCGCAGCAAGCTGGAACACCAGCGTGCGCAGAAAGGAGATGAGGGCGCTTGTCACGCCATCGCCCAGCGCCGTGAAGAAGGAGGACGCATACACGTTGAAGCCCATGATGAGGAAGCTCAGCGCATACAGCCGGAAGGCGCGGTTTGTCAGCGCCAGCAGCTGGGCATCGTAGCCCACAAAGATGCGCGCCACATAGGGAATGATGACCATGGACGCCGCCGTCATGGTCACAGCTACCACGGCGATGAGGCGCAGACTCTTTTGGTACAGGTTGTGCACCTCGGCGTGGTTGCGCGCGCCGTAATGGAAGCTGACGATGGGTGCGCTGCCCACCGCATAGCCCACGAACACCGCCACGAACAGGAAAGCAGCGTACATGATGACGCCGTAAGCCGCCACGCCGTTTTCTCCGGCAAGCCGCAGCAGCTGGAAGTTATACAGGATATTGACCAGCGACATGGAAAGGTTGGTCATCAGCTCAGAAGAACCGTTGATACAGGCATCCCACAGCACGCGGCCGTAAAACTGTGTTCTGCACAGGTGCAGGCGGCTGGTATTGCCGTGGTCGATAAAGTAGAACACCGGCAGCACGCCGCCCACCAATTGGCTGATAAGGGTGGCAATGGCAGCGCCCTCCACGCCCCAGTGCAGCATACCCACCATCACCACGTCCAGCACCATGTTGGTGCAGCCTGCACCTACGGTGAACCAGAAGCCCAGAAGCGGCTTTTCGGCGGTGACGAAAAAGCTTTGGAACATATTTTGCAGCGCAAAGGGCGGCAGCGCCAGCATCAGGATGCGCCCGTAGCGCACGGCGTAGTCCAGCAGCTCGCCCTTTGCGCCCAGCAGCTCGGCGACCGGGCGCAGGAGCAGGATGCCCAGCACGGCCAGCACACTGACCGAGATGAGCGCTGCCAGCAGAAACATGGTAAAATAGCGGTCTGCCTTTTTCTGGTCGCCCTCGCCCAGCGTGATGCCTACGATGGCGCTGCCGCCGGTGCCCAGCATAAAGCCGACAGTGCCCAGCAGCTGCGGCAGCGGCATGATGAGGTTGACCGCTGCAAAGGCCGTTTTGCCCACAAAGTTGGAAACACACAGGCCGTCCACAATGCCGTAGATGGAAGTGAACAGCATGGTGCCGATGCTGGGCAGCACGAACCGCAGCAGGCGGGAATAGGTAAAGTGGTCGGACAATTGGATGGCTTTCTTTGGCATAACTCCTCCTTTTCTGAACTCTGCACATACAAAAAGGCCGGATAAGAACCACCGCTCCGGTGCGTTCCCTCTTCTGCTGCGGCACTACGGTGCCCACAGCCTCCGGGAAGCGCGAACGATGACATCTTATCCGGCCTTTCAATTACGTTGAAACAGCCCTCCGATGAGCGAAAAACAGTATAGCAAAGTTTATTTTTGATGTCAAGCCCTGCTTTGCATCATTCCGCCGCAAAGTGTAAAACACGAAAAAAGAGAACACCCGCTACGAATGCGGCGGGCGTTCTCTTTTTTGAGCAAGGGTGGGGTGACGGTTCCCACATCTCCTAACAATGGGCGACGGCTGCCTGTTCCGTCCTCCGTTGCTCATTTTTATTATAGCATAAAGTGTGTGCTGTTCAAGTTTCTTCATGCTCTGCCGCAAGGCGGACAAAGGGCGCGATGGCGTTGGCGTCGCCGTGGCGGACGATGGAGTAGGTGATATCGCAGTAGGGCTGGATGGCGGTGCTCTTTTCCACGGTGGAGATGAGCAGCACCTGCAATTGCAGGCGGCGGAACAGTTCCATCATGGGGCGGATGCGGTCGCTGGTCATCTTGCTGAAGGCTTCGTCCAGCAGCACCAGACGGATGCTGTTTTCGCTCTTCTGGTAGATTTGCAGAAGGCTTGCGCAGATGGCCACATAGAAGGGTGCCTGATTTTCGCCGCCGGAGGAATCGCGGCTGACGCGGGACAGATACGCCTGCTGCCCGGTGACCTGATTGGTCACCTTGATATCGTAGTCCAGATAGGTGCGGTAGTCCACATAGTCCGAAAGGGTGGCACCGGCAGCGGTGCGTCCCTCCTGCCGGGCGCGGGTGTTCTCGTCTACGTCTGCCATGATTTTTTCCATCAGCTCATCCACCTGACGCTCGTAGGCGGGGTCGGCGGTGGCGGCAAGGTTGTCCAGAGAGTCGCCCTCGGTCATCTGCTGGTTGCCCTTGTCCACGATGACCTGATAGAACGCCGCCAGCTGCGGGTCGCGGCTGGGCTCCAGCTCAAAGCGGTAGACTTCCTCGCCGTAGGTCAGCTGCTCCATGACCTTGTTCAGCTCCCGGAACTGCCGCCGGGCGTTGAAGATATCGTCCTTCATGCGGAACAAAATATCCTTGCGAAAGCGGTCCTTGCAGTCCCGCTGCGCCTGCTCCAGGCGGGCGGCGTAGCGCTCCAGGTCGATGCGCACAAGGCTCTCATGCTGGGCGCGGTACTGTTCCAGCCCGGCAAGCCCCAGAGGATAATCGCAGACGTAGCGCCGGTTGTATTCCCGCTGCGCCGGTTCAAGGGTGCTGTTCAGGTAGACGGTCAGCGCATCGTCCAGCTTGGCCTGTGCCTTTTCGGCGGCCTGCGCGGCGGCGCGGGGGGATTTATCCGGCCCGGTCAGCGCCTGCTGACGGCTGCGGGAGAGCGGCTCCACCAGCGGATGAGCGGCAAAAAAGCTCTCTGCGGCCTGTGCGCTCTTTTCGGCGGTGTCCACCGCCTTTTGCTGCTCCGCTTCGCAGGATGTAATTTGCTTTTCGCACACGCGCAGGTCGCCGCCGGTCTGCTCCACGGCAGTGCGGGCGGCTTCCCATGCGGCTTCGCGCACCTCTTCCTCTTTATACAGCTGCTGCAAAAGCGGGTTCTCGCGGCACTCAGCCAGCTTTGCGGCCTGCTCGTCCACCGCCGCGCGGGCGGCGGTCAGGGCGGCGCGGGCGTCCCACAAGGCGGCAAGCTCTTCCAGCGTGGTGCCGCGCAAAAGGGTCTGGTACTGGCTGTATGCAGCTTTCAGGTTCTGCTCCGCCTGTGCGGCGGCGCGCACCTCTTCAGCAAGGGCGTTCATCTCCCCTGCCAGTGCCCCGGCGCGGGCGCGGCGGGCTTCCAGACCGATATAGCGCTGCGGGGTGCGCAGACGCTCCAACCGGAAGGGATGGTGGCGCAGAAGGTCCCGGGTGGCGCTGTCGGGATAGTTTTCCAGCGTGTCGGGGGTGTCGCAGCAGACGATGCGGCGCAGGATGGTGTCGGCGTACTGCGCGGCCAGCGGGTTTTCGCTGGTGACCTGTGCCGCCAGACTGTCGGCGGGAGCAGTGTCGGCGCGGCGGTTGGCCTTGCGCAGACCCGGGGTGTCCAGCAGGCTGATGGGCCCCACCTTGTCCTTCAGCGCCACAAAAGCGCTCTTTGCGGCGGCATAGTGGGCGGGCGGCACAAGGATATCGAACCGGCGGTCGCCCAGACAGGCTTCCACGCAGTCCTGCCAGCTCTCGTCCTCCACGTTCAGCAGCTCGCAGAAGATGCGGGCGTCCGGCTCCATGCCCCGGCTCTTCAGTTCGGCATTCACGGCGTCCCGCACCCGGGTGGCGGCGTCCCCGTGGGGGTACACCCACTTGCCGCCGGATACGGCATCCAGCTCGGCGCGTTTCTCGGTCTGCTGCCGCTGCAAGGCGGCGGTGTGCTGCCGGGCGGCAAAATAGGCTTCTTCCAGCGGCTTTTCCTGTGCGGTCAGCCAGTCGGTCAGGGCGGGCAGGGTGTCGGGGGTCAGGTCGGCCATCTTCTGCCCGGCAGCAAAGCCGCTGCGGCGCAGCACCGCCAGCAGATTGCCGGTCTTTTCGGCGGCTTTTTCGGCGGTGTCGGCGCGGCGGGCGGCGGCATCCAGTGCGGTCTGCCGATGCGCCAGCTCCTCGCTGAGGGCGTCCAGTGCGCGGCCCTCGCCGCTGGCACCGGCGGCGCTGTGGGCGGTCAGGTAGGCGCGGCGGGCTTCCGCTTCGGCGGTCTTGGCCTCGGCGTAGCGGGTGCGCAGCGTTTCCTGCTGGCGGCGTCCGGCGTCTACCCGCTCCTGCCAGACGGCCTTTTCCCCGGCATCGGCAGCAGCCCGCGCCAGCAGGGCGGCTCCCCGGTTCACAAGGGCTTCGGTCTGTTTTTCGGTGGCTTCGCGGCCGAAACGGACGATCTCGTCCAGCGCATCGGCGCGGGTCTGGGCTTCGGCCAGCACGGCGTGCAGGTTTTCCAGCTCCAGGCGGTCGCCCTGCAAGGCTTCCAAGTCCAGTTCCGGCTGCGGGAGGATGTACTGGTACAGAAACTCCCGGAAGTTCGGGATCTCGTCCATGCTGGTGCCCATCTGGAACACCTCGTTGAACTTTTTGCCCAGCGGGCTGGCTGCGCGCCCGATGCCCAGTGCACGGCAGATGCGGTCCCGCGCCTCGCTGGGGCTGCGGGTGTAGGAAAGCCGCCCTTCGGCGGGCTTGAAGTCCTCCTTGGCGCTGGGCGCACCGGTGCGCGGGTCAATAAAGGGAAGCTGTTCCAGCGTGATGCCGTCCTCCGAGATATACCATGTCTGGTCGCCGGGGTGCAGCTCCTGCATGGGGCCCTCGGACTCCACCCGCACCGCGATGACAAAGCTGGTGTGCTTTACGCTGTCCCAGAACTCTGCCCCGATATAGGCCACGGTGTGGCCCGGGCGGCGGTAGGCGTTTTCGCCGCGCTGCTTGGCGTGGACAGAGCCTTGCAGGGTGCGTCCGCTTTTCTTATTGCCCAGCGCATTGAAATTGCGGTTCGTGGTCAGGCAGTAGCGGATGGCGTCCAGAATGGTGGTCTTGCCCACGGCGTTCACGCCGATCATATAGGTCAGGCGGGCGCAGTCGAAGGTGGTATTTTCAAAGTTGTGCCAGTTGATAAGTTTCAGGCGTTTGAGTTCGATCATGCTTCACCCTCCCCTGCTTCGGTGTCTGCGCCCTCCGGGCGCTCGTACAGACCAAGCTCGGTGCGGGTGCGGGCACTCTCGGCGGCGGCATCCGCAAGGTCAGCGTCCGGCAGCGCCAGCAGCACTGTGGGGAACACCTCAATGCGGCTGTCCAGCCCGGAGAGCCGTCCCACCGGACGCGCCAGATTGTACCGGCGCAGGGTGCGCATGAGCTTTTCCAGCGTTTGCTGGTCCAGCTTGCGGGGCAGGTTCATCTTTTGCAGCTCTGCCTGCACCTCTTCCACCGTGACCAGCACCTCGTCTGCGCTGGCGGCAAGGCTTTCCCGCTTTTGCAGGTACAAAAGCCGCAGCACCAGCAGCAAAATGCTCTCGTACTTGAGCAGCCGTGCCTGACTGCCCTCGTGCTCGTTGACCAGCGCCGCCGCCTGCATGGGTGCGGGGTACAAAAGCACCGCGTAGCCCAGCGGTTTGAACACCGCCCGCACCTCGTTGAGGTGATCCTGAATATACAGATATTTCGCCCGCTGTTCCTCTACGCAGCCCAGCACAAAGCAGTGGTTGAGCAGATAGTTTGCGGTCTCTTCCAGCAGATCAATGGTTGCCATCCGTGTTTACCTCCTTGCGGCGGGTCAGGACAAAATCCTGAAACCGGAAGCCGCCGCGCTCCACCCAGTTTCCGGTCAGGGTGATATCATACTCCCGGTGCGGCGACTGGGAATAGGTGTGCAGGCCGATGATGCCTGTAAAGTCGTTCGGGTATTCCTCCACAAGGGTGGAGGCGTTCACCTGCCCGCGGGCAGCCAGTGCCTGCCGCGCCAGCAGCGCCACGTTTTCCTCGGTGACGGCAAGGCGGGCGTAGTCCAGCAGAAGCTGCTGCTCCTGCCGCAGCCGGTCGGGGTCAAGGGGTTCGGTGCGCACCGGGGCAAGGGGTGCTTCGGTGCGGGGCGCGGCGGGAGGATACAGCGGCTTTGTGCCGAACACTGCCGCCGGGTACAGGTGCAGCCGCGCTGCCACCGGGCCGTCGTCCGGCTCGAACAGCTGCTCCGGGCTGCGGATCTCCTCCGCATAGCGGCGCAGCAGAGCGGTGACGCTGCCCTGCGCCGAGCGGTCGCTCAGCAGCAAAAACTGTGCCCGCTGCACCGCCCGCTTGCGGTAGCGGATGTGGCTGGCGTCGATCTCCTTCATCAGGGTGCTCATCTCTTCCAGCGCATCCCGCTGCTGCTGGATGAGGGCACGCACCCGGGGTGCAGCCTCGCCGGGGGCGCAGCGCTCCACCCGGGCGTAATCCAGCGCTAAGCGCGGCAGCTGGTTCTGCTCGCAGTCGTCCAGCTCTTCTTCCAGATAGGCGCGATAATTGAACAGGTTATCGCTGGTTTTAAAGCGGTGGTACGCCGCCGCCACCACCTTTTCCTCGTACTGATCGAACAGTTCCAGCACCTCCTGCGGGGTGCGGTTATGGGTCAGGCGGTCGATATAATGCCCGATGGAAGCGTTGAGGGCGCGCAGAGACTTGTTCAAAGTCTCAAGGTCTGCCGCCACCTCCCGCAGCACGTTCTCGTAGGGGCTTTTTTCCTGCCCGATGCTGCCCAGCAGCTGCCACGCCTTATACAGCTTGCCGGTGTAGGTGACCACCCGGGGGTTCAGTATTTCTTCCAGCGCGTCCAGCAGCGGGGTGACTTCCGGCATAAAGGCAAAGGTCGGCTCACTCTCATAACTGCCGGGCTGCTCCTCCAGCCAGCCGGTGCGGCGCAGACGCAGCAAAAAGCCCACCGCCAGCGTGTGGGGGTCACGGGTGGGCTGCTCGTCCTCATCGCCCGCACCGTCGGCGTCCAGCGCCAGCGGCTTTGCCAGCGCGGCAAAATAATCCTCGGCGCGGGAGACGGCCTCGGCGCGGGAAATGCTGTAATCTGCCGTATGGCGGCACTCCTCCCAGAGCAGCAGCAAAAGCTCTGCATAAAACGCCCGGTTAGGCCCCGCCAGCGGGCGGAACAGCCGTGGGCTGACCAGTTCAAACAGCTGCATGGAAACGTCCTTTCTGTGTGAGTTCGATACCCTTTTATTGTACCACAGCGGGCGGGGTTTGTCACAAAAAGGCGAAAAAAAGCCCCGGGGAGCGGGGTGCTCCTCGGGGCGGGGTGATTCAATTACTGTACAACTTTCATTCCTAAGCCGATGGCAACATAGGTCTTGTCGCCGATGGTCTTTGCGCCGACGCCCAGCGCAGTAAGCTCGACTTCCTTATTTTGAGAAGCTGCTGCGGCCTTAACAACATCCCAAGTGGCTTTCAGAACGTCAAGGTTCATTTTATCCGGCGTAATAGTCTCTGCCTTGTTCGCTTCATAGTAGAACTTCACATACTTTTCGTTGGTGGACTGCGCCGTGTCGAAGCAGACCATAACCTCATTCACGGTATTTGCACTCAGCTTTTCTGCTTTCCAAAGTGTATCCTTATTCAGAGTCTCTGTACCGCTTACCTCCTGAAGGTAATCGACAGCCAGCTTCTTGATGGCGTCATCGTTATCGAAATTCACACCAAAAGTCTCATTCAGTTTTGCCATATAGGCCTGCTCAACCTTAGTCTCAAACTCTGAGCTGCCAGGGGTGCCGGGCGTACCGCCGCAAGCGGTGAGCATTGCCAGTGCCATGATACCGGCCAGAAGAACAGCCACAAGACGTTTCATCTTTTTCATGTTAGATTCCTCCAAATAAAAAATTTACAGACTTTATCCGCGCCCCAAAAGCCCGGATGATCTATGTTCATTTTACAACATCTCCCTCCCCCGGTCAATGTACAGACTGCCTAGATTTTCCAGTTGTTTTTGAGCAGATACGCCAGCCTGTTGGATACAAAAAAAGCCCCGGAGGGCGGGTGCTCTCCGGGGAAGAAAGGACTGATGATTCTTTTATTTGTTGTAAGCGAGGTTCTTGACCTGAATTGCGACTGCTGCATAGCTGTCGCCCTTTTCATTGGTTCTGACAACGACAGCAGCCTTTGCCCACTTGGAATCGAACTTCACGTTGCTGTTCGTGGCCTCGATCTTGCCGAACTCTTCCGTGATCTTTGCAATCAAGCCAGCCACAAAACCTGCAGTCTTATAGTCTGCCGACAGGGTAACCGTCACATACTCCTTTGCGGGCTTGATTCCCGTTGTGTCAAACTTAATCGCCAGGTAGCCAAACATGTTGGAATTTGCTTCTGCCTTGATTCGTGCATCCAGCAGTTTTGCAGTTTCTTTATAGAGCTGGCTGTCATTCTTGACCTTGCCATCTTTGTCACACAGAGCTGTTGCCTCGGTTTTCTTGCCGAGCTGCATCTGGATTGCTTCTTCCTTCTCTGTGTCCGCAGCAGCGCCGCCGCCGCCACAGGCGGTGAGCATCACCATAGCCATTGCGCCTGCAAGCAGCAGAGCGACGATCTTTGACAGTTTCTTCATAGGGGTATCCCTCCAATCAGCGTTTTTTGTGGATATGTTTCTTTTTCCTCGAAAGGCTTTCGCAACCATCGTTGCCTTTCTGCCCTGATTATATCCGACACCTGACGGTTTTGTCAATCGGGAATATCGCTAAACTTCCCGAAACAGTTTCGTGAAAATGGATGAAAACAGGTCGAGTTTGTTGCAGTTCTGATATATTCCGGAATAAAGTCTGTCTACAATTCACAGAATCATCTTTTCCCTGCCCCGGCGGCGCGGTTTTTCCGGGTGCGGGAGCACTTAAATTTGGACATATGTTGTGTTTCAGGCGTTAGCTCCCTCAGACGCGGCTTGCGCCGCGCCAGCTCCCTCTGGGAGGGTTTTCCCATTATTTTGCCTTTTTACACATTTTCACCACGTTTTAGTGGTAAAATCATGTCCAGATTGAAACGAACTTGGAGGAAGTACCCATGCAACACTGTCCCGCCCGCGCGGCACAGCGGCTGGCGGCGGCAGTTCTGGCGCTGGTTTTGCTGCTGTGCGCCTTTTTGCCCCGTGCCCACGCCGCTGAACTGAAAGAGAAAAACGGCATCCGGCTGCTCAGCTTCGACACCAGCCACATTCTTTCCATCGGCAACCAGACCTCCGGCAAGTGCAGCCTGTACGCACTGCGCTATGCCCGCACCATTCTGGACGGCAAGGTGTGCTCCGGCAGCGGGATGTGGTCGAACGGGGCGGTGTGGTCCGCAGCGGGCTACACGGGGTACTCCGGCACCCGCGCCGAGTGCCTGAAAAAGCTGTACAGCGAGCTTTCCGCCGGGCGTCCGGTGATCGTGCACCTGAAAAATACCACGGTCAGCGGGGTAAAGCGGCATACGAACCGCACCTCTACTTATGAATACCACCTGACTTCCTCCGGCTGGGACGAGGTGAACTACCCCCACATTGCCACCAGCAGCACCTACGGGCACTGGGTGTGCGTGGCGGGCATCTCCCCCACCGCCGACCCGGAAAACCTGACCGAGAGCGACTTCTACGCCCTCGACCCCGCCCGGGTAACGGCAAATGGACGGCTTGCCGTCACCCGCCTGCTGGATCATACCCTGTGGGTGGAAAACTCTCCCCTCAAGGTGCTGGGGTAAAAGTATAATATGATAGAAACAGAGCGCCTGACACCGCAGTGTCAGGCGCTCTGTTTCTATATAACTCCTTAATACCCCTTCACCGAGAAGCCGCGCTCCCACGGGTCGGGCGGGATATTCTTGCTGCGGATGCCGGTGATCTGGATATAGTCGCTTTTCTGGATCATGGCGAACAAGGGCATGAATTTATCCGGGTCGCCCTGCACTTCCAGCGTCACGCTGCCATCGTCCTCGTTCTGCACCCAGCCGGTCAGGTCAAGGGTCTGCGCGGCGTACCGCGCCCGGTAGCGGAAACCCACCCCCTGCACCTGCCCGGTGATGATGTAGCGCCGCCGCTCCGTGCCTTGTGGCAGTGCAGGCGGGGTGCGTTCCTTTTTGGAAAGAAAATCAAACACAGCGGTGTCCCTTTACAGTTCCTGATAAGCGGTCATCAGGGCGGGGATGAACTGCTTTTTGCGGCTCACCACGCCCGGCAGCGTCCAGCTGCCATCAGCGGCGGGCTGGATCTCGAAGCCATCCGTCAGCACCCCGGCGGCGTAGCGTCCATCGCAGATGACCACGCTCTCCTCCTTGGGCACATCGGTCAGCAGCATGTAGATGTCCTCCACGTTCTGCTTGTTGCGGGCCTCTTCCAGATACGGCTTCAGCAGCGCTTCGGCGGCGGTCAGGTTCTTGCGGGTCATGTAGCTGCCCTGCGCCACGCCAAAGCGGATATCGCCGCACATGAACACCTTGAAGTCCTGCAAGAACACTTCCTCGGCGGTCTTGCCGTCCAGCTTTTCGCCGGCTTCAAACATTTCGTTGGCAAACTCGTTGATGTCCACCCCCGCGATCTTTGCCAGACGGTTGGCGGCGTTCACGTCGATGGGGGTGCAGGTGGGGCTGCGGAACACCAGCGTATCCGAAAGGATGGCAGCCAGCAGCAGACCGGCGGTCTTTTGCGGGATGGTCACGCCGTTTTCATCGTACATCTGGGTGACGATGGTGGCGGTGCAGCCCACCGGCTGGTTGCGGAAGTACACCGGGCCGCTGGTCTCCAGACTGCCGATGCGGTGGTGGTCGATGATCTCCAGGATCTCGGCCTGATCAAAGCCCTCCACGGCCTGGGTGGCCTCGTTGTGGTCCACCAGAATGATGCGCCGCTTGCGCAGGGCAATGACGTTACGGCGGCTGACCATGCCGCAGTATTTGCCTTCCTCATCGAGGATGGGGAAATAGCGGTGGCGCACCTTTGCCATCACCCGCAGCACATCGGCCACGGGGGTGACGAGGGTGAATTTGAGGATATCGTCCCGGGTCATATAATAGGAGATGGGGGCGCACTGGCTGATGAGCTTGCCCGCCGCATAGGTATCCTCGGGGGTGGTCATAATGGCTACGCCGGTCTCATCGGCAATGCGCTGGATGGTGCGGCCCACCTTGGCCCCATTGCAGATGATGAGCAGGGAGGCTTCCTTTTCAATGGCGCAGAGCTGGCTTTCGTACCGGTTGCTCAGAATGACGATATCCCCCTTTTCCACGCTGCTTTCCAGCATCTCGGGGGTGGCGGTGCCGATCTTGATGTGGCCGGTAGTGCAGACCGCGTCGGCATCGCCCACCACCATGGTGCCGTTCAGCGTTTCAAGGATGTTCTTATAAGAGGTACGGCTCTTGGCCAGCACCGCGGTATCGAACACGTCCATGTTGGCGGTGGCAAGATCCTTCACCGTGATGATGCCCTCCAGCTCGTTGTCCGCGCTGGTGATGGACAGGGTGTCGATCTGCTGGTCGCGCATGATCCTCCACGCGCGGCGCAGGCTGGTGGAGCCCGGGATGCCCGGCATCTCGCGGTAATCCACGTCCCGGATCTTGGGGTTCACGTCGGTGCACATCCGGGGCGGCGTGACACCGAACTTTTTCAGGACGAACTCGGTCTCCTGATTCATTTTACCGGCACGGCGCGGCTCACAGACCAGCGTGCTGGTGCGGTTTTTGAGCTCCGCATAGGCAATGGCGGAGCAGATGGAATCGGTATCGGGGTTGCGGTGCCCGATGACCACGACCTTGTGTGCTTCTTTTGGCATAGGTTGTTCCCCTCTCTGGGTCAGATTCATTTACCTTCCGATCGGCCCCATACCCCAAAACACCGGGCACGGCTGCCAGCTTCATTTTAACACATCCGGCACCGGGGGTAAAGGCGGCAGACATCTTTTTCTTGACAGCGTCCCAAAAATCGTCTATCCTTGACCTGAATTTTTTCTCTTTGGAGGTTCCCCCATGAAAAAACTGTTCCGCGCCCTTTCCCTCTGCCTGACACTGGCCCTGTGCGTGTTCGGCAGCACCGCCGCACTGGCCGAGGCTCCCGCCGCCACGCCCGCCCCCCAGGACGAACGTGTCATCACGCTCCTGGAGCGGAACACAGGGCATAGTCCAAAAATCGTCGGCTTTACCACCAGCACCGGCGGCCCCTACGATTTTGAACAGGCCGACCATAGATCTGCCGTGCAGGCCTACGGTGCAGAACCCGCCGAGGGTGCCGTGGCCCTGCTGCGCGTCTACGCCCGGGCCGAGGATTGGGGCGATGCCTCCATCAATTCCAGCGGCCACTCCTTCCTCTCGGTGCGGAACGTTTCGGACCACGACATCGAGGTGGGCGGCCTGCGGATCGCGCCCGACACTGAGATGACCTTCAGCCCCCGCGGCAACCGCTGGGAGCACACCGGCATCTGGTATAATCTGGAGGGCTACTACAAGCGCTATCTGGCCGATTCCTACTACCAGAACATCTACGCTGTCCAGACCTCGCTGGATCAGGGCCAGCTGGATGTGGTCAACCGTAACCTTGCAAAGTCTGACCACTGGTCGGCCTACTTCAACTGCGCCGCCTTTACCGAGAGCATGTGGAACGCTGTCTGCGCCGACACCCTTTCCGCCGGGCAGCCCTACACCCCGGAGAACCTGCGGAACGACATTCTGGCCAAGTACGGCGATCTGGCCGCGTACAATCCCCAGGTCCCTTACGACTACATTGTTTATTACGGCACCAGCCTGACCCCCAGCAAAGAGTTTGCCTGATTTTTTGATTTGTTGGATACAACATCTTGATTTTCACGTCATTCCGCGCTATCATGGGTGTGTTTGAATCCACGCGCCAAGGGAGGACACCATGACAGACGCATCGACCACATCAAGACCGCTGTTCAACCGTCAACAGCTCATTTCACTTTTCCTGCCGCTGGTGGCAGAGCAGGCCCTCAGCATCTCCATCGGTCTGGCGGATACCCTGATGGTCTCCTCGGTGGGCGAAGCCGCCGTTTCGGGCGTGAGCCTGGTGGACTCCTTCAACGTGCTGATGATCCAGCTGCTCAGCGCACTGGCCACCGGCGGCGCGGTGGTCGCCAGCCAGTACATCGGCCACCGGGAGCCCAAACGGGCCAAGGCCAGCGCCGCCCAGATCATGTTCATTATGATCTCGCTCAGCGTGGTCACCGCCGTCATCGTGGCGGTGGGGCGGCATGCCATCCTGCGGGGCATCTTCGGCTCCATTGACGCGGATGTGATGCGCTACGCTGAGACCTATTTTCTGCTCTCGGCCCTGAGCTACCCCTTTATTGGCGTGTACAACGCCGGTGCGGCCCTGTTCCGCGCCCAGGGCAACAGTAAGATCAGTATGCTTTCCAGCCTGGTGATGAACGTGGTGAACATTGGCGGCAACGCCATCCTGATCTACAGGTTCGGCATGGGCGTGATGGGTGCGGCCACCGCCAGCCTCGTGAGCCGGATGATCGCCTGCTTCACCGTGATGTTCCTGCTGCAGAAGCCGGAATGTGCGCTGCGCATCGACCACCTCACCGACCTGAAGCCAGATCTCGACCTCATCAGGCGCATCCTGAAAGTCGGCATTCCCGCCGGCATCGAGAACGGCATGTTCCAGATCGGCAAGCTGTCGGTCTCCAGCCTGACCAGCACGCTGGGCACCGCCGCCATTGCCGCAAACGCCGTGGCAGGCAACATCTCCAGCTTCCTGAACGTGCCCGCCTCCGCCGTGGGCATCGGCGCGCTGACCGTTGTGGGCCAGTGTCTGGGTGCCGGGGAAAAGGTGCAGGCCAAGCACTATTCCCGCCTGCTGCTCCTGACCGCCTACGCCGGCGACTGGGCGATGAACCTTTCCGGCCTGTTCTTCCTGAACAAGCTGGCGCTCTCCTGGTTCAACCTCTCGCCGGAGGCCTACGGCATGGCACTGGAGCTGATGGTCTGGTTCAACGTTGTATCGCTGATCCTGTGGCCCTCCAGCTTCACCCTGCCCAACATCCTGCGCGCCGCCGGAGACGCCGCCTTTACCATGACGGTCAGCGTTGTCTCCATGTGGGTGTTCCGGGTGGCCTTCTGCTACCTGATGGTGCTCAAGTTCCACTGCGGCCTGCTGTTCATCTGGCTGGGCATGTTCCTGGATTGGGCCATGCGTTCGCTGTTCTTCTGCGTCCGCTTTGTCCGCGGCAGGTGGATGGAACAAAAGGTGATCTGAACGTTCGTGTTTTTATTTTCAGCTGCCGTATCAATATGCGGCGGCTTTTTTGTCTTTATTGAACATTTTCCACTGTCAACATTCCATCAAATATGTTATAATACTTACGACACTTTTTTAGCAGGAGTATACTGTGAAAGACACTCGAAAATCTATTTCTCTTTTTTCCGGTGCGATGGGGTTAGACCTCGGCCTACAGCAAGCAGGTATCGATATTCAAATCGGACAAGATTTCAACACCGCATGTGTAAATACCATGCAAGCAAACGGCCACTAGGGGACATTTGCAAGATCGAACCTGAAGAATTATTATCTGCCGCCGGTCTCACATTTGGAGAACCTTTTCTTATTTGTGGCGGCCCTCCTTGTCAGCCATTTTCTACTGCTGGAAAGCGACTTGGCATCAATGACCCTCGTGGCAGTCTTTTCCGTGAATACGTTCGTATGATCGATGTCATTCGTCCCCGTTTTTTCATAATGGAAAATGTAAAAGGCCTGATGAGTTCTCCCCTAAAAGATGAAAACGGAAAAAATACCGACGGAAAAGTTCTTGATATTATCCTCGAAGAATTTTCTCGGCTAAATTATAAAACGGTTTACGGCGTTTTGGATTCCGTCAATTACGGTGTCCCCCAATTTCGGGAACGTTTTGTTATGATTGGTAGTCGTGATAATGAGGATATTTTCTTGCCCATCCCAACACACTTTCAAATGCATCAAGACCCGTCTTATCGATGGGCTACACTGAACGATTGTATAAAAGACTTGGAAGATTTTCCCGGCGATTGCGCCGATTTCAGTCCCGCCCGGCTCAAATTCTTGAAAATGATTCCCGAAGGCGGCAATTGGAGAAGCCTCCCTCCCGAAATCAGAAAGGAAGCAATGGGAGGAGCGTACGAATCTGGTGGTGGTAAAGTCGGTTTCTATCGGCGGCTTTCTTATTCACAGCCTTCCCCTACCGTCGTAACCAGCCCTATACAAAAAGCAACTATGATGTGTCATCCGACCAAAGATCGACCATTAAGTGTTGCCGAGTATGCTCGCATACAGCAGTTCCCTGATGATTGGAAATTTACTGGCACACTTATCGACAAGTATCGTCAGATCGGAAACGCTGTCCCCGTTGGTTTAGCAAAAGCTATCGGCCAAGCCCTTGTTGCTACAGCGGAAAACAACGCTATTATTCAGGTCAAGCGTATCCGTGGTACTGCAATCCACGAAAAAATTCAAGAGGCCATCCGCCTAGGAGGAAATGCTTATGTCGACACTGACTCCCCTGAACAATTCTTATGATGAAGCTCAAGTTCTCGCTGCCGTTTCTGTTGCTTTAACCAATTTTTACACCTCTCTGACCCAAAAACTCGATGAAGTCAACCTCACAAAAATTCTGAAACGAAAAAATCCTTATTTATATCGCGCAAAAGGAATTAACAACGCTGTACAGGTCGTAGATAGCATTCTGTCTGCCTATGTTTCTTCCAGTGAGGAAACGATCTTTGGAAACACTTTCTTTGAACCCATTGCTATTGTAGTCTCTGGTGGACAAAAAGCGGTTACAGAAGGTGTCGATATTACTGTTGACAAGGACAATACTATTTATAGCATCGCAGTCAAAAGCGGTACTTCGGTCTTTAATGCCGACAGCCGAAAGCGACAGGAACAGAATTTCCAATCTGCTCAAAAACGCGCACAGCAAGCGCATCGTGCTTTTATTCCTGTCGTAGGTTATGGTTATGGCAAAAAGAAAGTCTCCGTCCAGAACGAAAAATTCTACAAAGAACTCGCAGGTAAGGATTTTTGGGAATGGCTTACCGGCGATGCCTCGTTCTATACAAAGATCATCGATTACATGGGAGATCGTCCAGATGAGTTTGCTGCTTCATTTGAAGATGCCTATAATAAAGCTCGAAATCGCCTTGTGAGGGATTTTACCCTGAAATTTTGCAAGGAGGATGGCTCCATTGATTGGACAAAATTGATTGAAGCCAATAGCGGCGATTGATTTTTACTGCTGTGCAAATTCTGCGCAGCAGTTTTCTTTTTTGTGCAGGAAACCCGCATCCTGTCTCGTATCAATAGGCAGAAGCTTCTCTCCCCTGCATCCGCTTCCCCAAAGCATACCAAATTCCGCGCGGATGTGTTCACGATTTTGTCAGCTTTTTGTCTTGTTTTCTTCGTCTTTGCGCGGTATAATCATACGCTGCAAAGAACTTTAGGCGGGGCTGCGGCCCCCATTCCAGAAAAGGAAGTGTGTTCCATGCGCAACTGGTTTTCCCGCCATCCCGTTTCGTTCATGGCGTTTTATCTCCTGTTTTACCTTTCGGCGTTCCATTGGCTCGAAGTCCATATTGCCGTGCCCGATGTTCTGGTGCACTGCCATCTGGACGACCTGATCCCCTTTTGCAAATATGCTATCGTGCCCTACTTTGCGTGGTTTTTGTGGATCCCGTTCACCCTGTTCTACCTGCTGTGGAAAGCGCCCCGGGCCGACTTCTGGCGGCTCTGCCTGCCCCTGTTTGCGGGCATGACCATGGCGCTGGCCTGCTATGTCATCCTGCCCACTGGGCTGGATCTGCGGCCCTACCGGGTATACGGCAGCGACCTCTTTGCTCAGGCCGTGCGGACGCTCTATGCCACCGACACGCCCCTCAACGTCTGCCCCTCCATCCATGTGTTCAACTCCGTCACTCTGATGATGGCCTATTACCGCAGCCGCATCTTTGAAACGCCGGGCCGCCGCTGGATGCGGCCTGCCTCCGCCGTGCTCTGCGTTTCCATCATTGCGTCCACGGTCCTGCTCAAGCAGCACAGCTGCATCGATGTATTGCTGGGCATCCTGCTGGCCATGGCGCTGGATACGGCCATGACCGCACTGGAAACACAGCGACGCAAGAGCCTTGCAGCGGCTCTGAATCTGCACTAAAAAACACCCATGCCGGCGCTGGCATGGGTGTTTTTGCATTTTGGGGTATTACGGAGCTGGAGCAGTGAACTCTTTCAGGTGCGCTGTATCCAGCTCTTCGGCATCTTTGGCCGCCGATGTATAGGAAATTTTCAGATATTTCAGGGCCGTATCGTTTGCCAGCAGTTTTTTGCAGGTTTCCGTATCAAACGTGGAATGATTGGTCAGATCCAGCCAGATCAGCTGCGGCATCTGGGTCAGGGGAGTATAATCCATGTCCTTGTAGGCTTCCTGTGCACCCTGAGAGAGAGACATACTCAGATACTGCACACTGCTCTCCGCCAGCGGGGCAAAGCTGTCGATCTCCGGCCCTTGGCACAGCTGCAGAAAGCTCAGATTTTCCATCTGCTTCAGCGGTTCCAGCGAACCGATCCGGGTCACGTCCAGTCTCAGGACCCGCAAGTCAGCTCCGGCCAGCTGGGTCAGATCGACCTCACTGCCGGTGATCCACAGCATCTTCAGCGACTTCATCTGCGCCAGCGCCGAAAGGTCGGAGACATTGGAATCCGCCCGGATCCCGTCACTGCCATACTTCAGCTCTACCACAGAATCCAGCTTTGCAAAGGTCGGGAATGCGCTGCTCTCCACACTGGGCACACTCAAAAGCATCAGATTTTTGCATTCTTCCAGACCTGTCAGATCTGTAATGGGTGGGGCTCCCCTTCTATTATTGACCGACAATACCTGCAAGCTGTCAAAATGCCGCAGATCTGCCAGAGAGGTCACCGGATCATACGTTCCCTTTACGCTGACTGCGCAGGCTGCCAGCTGCTCATTGCTGCTGACGTTTCCCCCAATGTCCACCCCATCCGGTGCATCTTTGACGAGGAGATCTTTCACACCGGTTCCGGAATTTATCGTGACTCGCTGATAATCCCAGACATCGCTGTGGTAGATATCCCCTTCCGGGCGGTCAAGCCATTTCCGGACGTGCTTTTCCATCACCGGGTCCTGCCACTCAATGACATAATCCTCCCCATGTTCGGCGTGACTGGCCGGAACCGTAAGTGTCGTCTGCTGAACGAAAACATCCTGCATTTCCGAACGGAAAGGTCCCGGTCTCAGATTCAAAGAGCCTGCACATGCGCTGAACAAAAGCATTGTGCAGATCAACAGGCTCGACGCTTTTAATATTTTACGCATAGCAGGCTCCTTTCTGTTTTAGTCTATTTGCGTAACACTCTCGTTCTCATTATCATTCTTTTTACGAGTTGTCTGATTGGGAATTTGAGACATTACTTCATTACTCGAATAGTCGCCATTTTCGCATACCACATATACCCATATAGTTGTGTAATAATATGTGTATTCCGTCCATGTTCTTTCAATATTAAGTACGCCACCACATTTCGGACACTCAGGAAAAAAAAGCGGCTGCACTCCTTCATCTTCTGGCTCAGCAGCAAATGCACCAAGCGGCATCGCACACACAAGTGTCAATACCACCAATAGACCAGCTAACATCTTTTTCATTTTACTTCCTCCAATCTTTGTTGTGATTTTCGCCATTTATATTCTACCATAAGAGTATTATTT
>OGNY01000975.1_pt1 | contig 21083 bp, 17 predicted proteins | sample 1573551 | NCBI WGS metagenome assembly OGNY01 (sample SAMEA2581885, study PRJEB24529) | metagenome | biome: Human gut stool | place: China | collected 2011
AGATGGCACAGGTGAATCCAGGAAATAGTATATTAGAAGCGGCTGTACACCTGTTCTTCGCGGCCAGCCTTCTGCCAGGCGGGCGCATTCTGCACGCGGCGGACGCGGCGCACCGTGAAGGCGCTGCCATCCTCCATCATCATCGCCACAGCGGCGGAAATGACCGCAATCAGCTCGCTGTCATCCGCCACGGGCACTTCTTCCACCACGGGCGCGGCAACCGGCGCGGGAGCGGGCGCTTCCGCCTGCTTCTTTGCCTTCTTGCCGCCCTTGCCGAGGTTCGCGGTGGCATTTTCCATCAGCTTGATCAGACCAATCAGCAGCACCAGACCGAAGAAAACGGTCAGCATGCCGATGAGTGTGACGATCAAGCCGAAGCCCAGATTATTCAAAAAGCCCATTTTTTACACGATCCTTTCCTCAATCACAGCGGCAGGTTGCCGTGCTTCTTCGGGGGATTGGATTCGCGCTTGGAGGAGAGCATCTCCAGCGCCGCAATGACATATTTGCGCGTTTCGGCGGGATCAATCACGTCATCGACCATGCCAGCCGCGGCAGCCGCCACGCCGTCCGCCACATCCGCAGCGAACTTCGCTTCCAATTCCGCACGGGACTGGAGCGCCGGCTTCTTGTCCGCCTTCAGGGCGTCGGTGTAGAGCACCTGCACCGCCGCTTCGGGGGTCAGGGCGGAAATCACCGCGCCCGGCCACGCATAGGTGACGTCAGCATTGCTCTTGCCGCCCATAGCGACATACGCCTGACCGATGGCGTTGCCGGTGACGATGGACACCTTCGCCGTCGTCGCTTCCGCGTAGGCGTAAAGCAGCTGGGTGGTCGCCTTGATGGTCGCCGCCTGCTCGTCAACCGCCGGGACGGCAACGCCCTTGCTGTTGATCAGGGACACGACCGGCAGGCTGTAGCAGTCGCACAGGCGGATGAAGCGCGCAGCCTTGCTCGCGGACTGCGCCGTCAGCACGCCGTCGTTCTCCTTGCCGTTGCCAACCACCAGACCGACCGGACGGCCGCCCACGCGGGTCAGCGCAACGCGGATTTCCTTACCGTAGTCCTTGAAAAGCTCCACATACGCCGCGCCGTCCGCCATGGCAGCCAGCTGGCTTTCCGCGTCCGCCGCGTCCAGTACGGGCAGAATGCGGTTCATGTCGTCGGTATCAACAATCGCGGCATCCTCCGCGTTGCAGCCGGGCAGATAGTCCAGCACCTGCACCGCCAGAGAGATGGCTTCGTCCTCGTCCTTGGCCGTCAGCGCGACGCCGCCCTGCGCAGCCATCGCCTTCGCGCCGCCGACCGCCTTGGCATCCACCGTCTTGCCGGAAATGGCGCTCATGACCTGCGGGCCATAGACCATCAGCTGACCAACGTTTTCGGCTTCAATGGTGATGTCAGCCAGCTGGGCGATCATTGCCGCGCCGCCGACCACCGGGCCCAGCACCAGCGCGATGACCGGCACCACGCCGCTGAGCTTTGCCAGACGGGTGAAAACGGAAGCGTAGGCGTTCATCGCCGCCGCGCCCTCGTCAATGCGCACACCGGCGCTGTCGCACAGGGCGATCACGGGCGCGCCCGTCTTCTGTGCCAGATCCAGCACCTTGACAATCTTCTGCGCCTGCATCTGCCCCATCGCGCCGCCATGCACCGTGAAATCCTGGGCGAACACGTACACAGGGCGATCCTGCACCGTGCCGCTGCCGGTCACGACCCCGGCGTAATCCCCATTGCGGGATACCAGCGCGTCCGTCTCCACGAAAGAGCCGGAGTCCAGCAGCTTCGCCACCCGTTCACGGGCGGTCAGCTTGCCAGCCGCGCGCTGCTTTGCGATTCGTTCCGCGTCTCCCTGCAGGATGCTCTGCTTTTTCGCCAGCACCTGCTTCAGGTTCTGCTCACTCATGTTCAAAACTCCCTCCATGTCATGCCCCTTTCGGGGCGGGAAAAGTTGAGGTTACAATTTAGCCCGACTTTTCTAATTCTACATGTCCCCCCTATTTCCTGCTGCCCGGAAAAATTTTGTGGTTTTTCTGAGGAATCCAGCAGGATTTTTGTGAAAATCGTCCGAACCGATGAAATTTCGTCAAAAAATGCACCCGGCAGGAAACGCGGAATGCGAATCATCCTGACGGGTGCGCCAATGGTTACGCCGTTGTGAAGACTTGATAGGCGCAGGTTACGCGGTAGCCGAGTTTCTGCGCAATGTGTGCTGATGTTTCATTCGCCGCGTCCCACGTCGCGATTTTCCCCTGCTGATGCGCCGTCAAGATGAGCTTCGCCGCTGCCAGCGTCGCGTAGCCGTATCCGCGGTGCGCCGGTGCTGTGTCCACCTCCACCTCGATGCCGCCGGGATACGCCACGTAGCTGGATGCGCCGGACACAAACGCCCCGTCCGCGCAGACCAGCACCCCCAGCCCGCTGCGCGCATATTCATCCTCCGTGAATTGATTCACGAAGTCCGCCGCCCACGGTGTCTTGCGGCAGAACGCCATTTCCGCCGCGCCAATCGGCACAAGCGTCACGCCCTGCGGCAGATTCGCCAGCAGCGCGGTCAGGTGCGCATCCTCCGGCTGACGGCACGGGTCAAAGGCGATGCGCTCCGACCACGTTCCCGACCGCTGCGCCTGCACCAGCGCGAGAAACGCACTGCTCCCCTGCACAATCCACGCGCGATTCTCCGCGTTCAGTGCGCGCCGCACCAGCGCTTCCGACGGTTCGCCGCCGAAGAAGAGGAAATCGCCCGCCAGCACTGCCGCGCTGCTCGGATGCGCCGAATCATCCGTCATCACAAGCCCCTGCCCGTTCAGCGCCGCTTCGATGATGCCGTGCGCACCCGGCAGTCCGGCAAACATCCCGCGAATGTCCGCGCTGCTCACCCCTTCACGTCCTCCTGCACCATCGTGTTCGCCTTGCCGAAGGTCGTTTCCAGCGCCGCGAGGAAGGACTCGTCGCTCTGGTCGGCTTTTTTCTCCTTCACCGCGCCGATCGCCTCAAAGTGGCATTGCATCCCCGATGCCTGCGTCAGCGCCGACGCAATCGCCGTGCGTTTCTTCTCCTGATTCATCAGCCCGACGTACAGTTCCTGCCCCATCGGTGCCTGCCAGCGGTAGGTGTCGCCGTCGCACCCGGCGTATTTGCCCATCGTCAGCATCGCGAACGTGCCGGGGTCGGAGCGCTTCAGGATGTTCATGGCTTCCTTCCACGCGTCCGCGTCGGTCTTGCCGGTCGGGGTCATCACGGCAGGCGCGGCGGGCTTGGGCGCTTCCTGCTTCGGCTCGGATGCAGGCTTTGCCGCGGGGGTAAACGCGCCGCTTTGCAGCTTCTCCTGCAAGGCGGTCAGCTGCTTTTCCAGTTCGCTGATGCGGTCGTTGAGCGCCGCCGTATCCGCCTCGCTCGTCCGCAGGCAGCTTTTCAGCGCGGCGTTTTCCAGTACGATTCGCGGCGACGACGCCCAGCGCAAATCCGTCTCCACGCGCATGAACAATTCCAGCATGTTCATCAGCCGCGTCGTGGTGAATTTTTCCGCCTGCTGCGCGTATTCCTGCGCGTCCTCCTGCGTCAGGTCAAGCAGGGCGCTCAGGTCGTCCGGGCTGCACTTGGCAATCAGCAGCGCGCGCAGGTGCTGGCTGACGTCCTTGGCGAACACCATCGGTTCGCGCCCGGCGCGCATCAATTCGTCAATCATCCGCATGACGGCGGACGCGTCCTCTTTTTCCAGCGCATCGGCGAAGCGGAACAGGAAGCTGCGGTCGCTCGTGCCCAGCACATTGCGCACGAGGTCTTCCGTCACCTGATTGGAATAGCCCAGGCACATGTCCAGTATCGACAGCGCGTCGCGCATTCCGCCCTCCGCGGCGCGGGCGATAAGCATCAGCGCGTTCTCCGACGCTTCCGCCTTCGCGCCCTCCGCCGCCTGACGCAGCCGCCCCGCGATTTGGTGCGCCGGAATCCGCCCGAAGTCGAAGCGCTGGCAGCGGCTGAGGATCGTCGCGGGCAGCTTCTGCGGCTCGGTCGTCGCGAGGATGAAAACGACGTACGCCGGCGGTTCCTCCAGCGTTTTCAGCAAAGCATTGAACGCGGAAGTGGACAGCATGTGTACTTCGTCGATGATGTAGACCTTGTATTTCCCCTGCTGCGGCGGATATTTGACCGTCTCGCGCAGATTGCGGATTTCCTCGACGCCATTGTTGCTCGCCGCGTCGATTTCCATCACGTCCATCGACTCGTCCGCCAGCAGGCGGCGGCAGGATTCACACTGCCCGCATGGGTCGCCGCCCACGGGATGCTCGCAGTTGATGGCGCGCGCGAGGATTTTCGCGGTGGACGTCTTGCCCGTGCCGCGGCTGCCGCAGAAGAGGTACGCATGGGCGACGCGCCCGCTCATCACCTGATTGCGCAGCGTGGAGATGACCGCCTCCTGTGCCACCATGCTGGAAAAGTCTTTGGGGCGCCACTGGCGGTAGAGTGCTTGATATGCCATAATTTCTGTTTTACTCCTTACAGTATGCGATTATTGCAGAGGATTTCGCGTCTGCGGACGCGAGGAGGGGGCTTTCCGCTCGCCCCCTTCACCCCTTCGGCGCCGCCACTTGTTTGGGAAGCTCCAATAATTTCAAATCATTCGCTTAAAGACGATAAATTCTTCCCCGCGCGCGACCAGCACACCCTGATCGCCTTCCGCCGCCAAGCCGTAGTCCTCGCCCGGCACTTCCAGCTCCATCCGCATTCCGTTCACCTTCTGGAAGGTCATATAGTAGATGGTTTTCGGTGCGCCGTCCTCCTGCGTCACCAGCGTGCGCTTGCCGACGACGCTCGCTTCCATGCTGTCAATCGGCGCGCGCGCATCGTCCGCCTCCACATGCACCATGCTCGTGATTTTCGCTACCAGCATCAGCACCAAAATCGCGCCCAGCACCGTGCCCAGCATCGTCAGCACATTCCGCAGCATTTCTGCATCCATCCGTTCTCTCCTCCGTTCGCTTCATCATGGGCATTATACCATAATCGGCGCACATGCACAAGAGTCGCCGGGCAGAAAAGCAGTTTTTCGCGCAAAATAAGCGAACGTGCATTCTGAAATCTGTCCAAAATGCCCCCTGAAAAAAAGTTTGCAATTTTCCCGAAAAAATTTCAAAAAACCCCTTGCATTTTTCCGAGAACTATGCTATAATACTTTCTGTGCTCAGCGCTTCACCGCCTGACACAAAGAGAACAAGCGCTTGGGGCATTAGCACAGTTGGTAGCGCGCGACATTCGCATTGTCGAGGTCAGGAGTTCGAATCTCCTATGCTCCACGGATGGTCAAGGTTGAAAAGCCTTGACCTTTTCTTTTGCTTACAAACATCCTGCAACAAAAAGCCGACCGGACGGCGGATTTCTCCCCTGCCCGGTCGGGTTCTGTTTGCGAATATTGTTGTCGGCTGAAACGCTGCCGGGACGCGGACAGCGATTTTTTACCCCGAACCAGCATTCACGCATCACAAACCTATTGAAAGCGGACGAATGCGGCTGCACAAAACAAAACGCCACTCTTTCCCGCAAGAAATTGCAGTGGCGGGGGGAGTCCAGAGGGGGCTGAAATCCCCGCTCTTTCACTTTTCAGCCCCCTCTGGGCGCTCTTTGGTTACTTTCTGTCGCAACAGAAAGTAACGTCTTCGCCTCCGCAGAGGCGACGGGAGCAGCGGACAAAATCAAGCATCTTCAAAACACACATAAATTTCTCCACCGTATGGAAATAAAAGCACCGGACAGAGCCATCGCGCCCCGTCCGGTGCTTTCCTATTTATTCCTCTTCTCCCCCGATGGCTTCCTTCAGCGTCCGCCAGCCCAGCACGGCGCACTTCACGCGCGCGGGCATGTGCGAAATATCCTTCAGCGCCCCGGCTTCTTCCAGCTCGTCGATTTCCTCCGCCGTCGCTTCGCCCTGAATCATCTTGCGGAAGATTTCACCCAAGCGCAGCGCTTCTTCCTTCTTCCGCCCGACAATCATGCCCAGCATAATGTCCGCCGAAGCCTGCGAAATCGCGCAGCCGTCGCCGATGAACGCGCCGTCGGTAATCACGTCGCCATCCACCTTCAGCTTCAGCGTAATGTCGTCGCCGCAGCTGGGGTTGACGCCTTCCAGCTCAATGTTCGCGTCCGGCAGATCGTGCTTGAACTCCGGGTGGATGTTGTGTTCCGTCAGAATTTCGTTATAAAAGCTCCTGTTTTCCATAGCCCATTCGCTCCCTGATTGTTTTCAGGCTGTCCAGCAGCCGATTCACCTCGTCCGGCGTGTTGTAGAACGCGCAGCTTGCCCGAACCGTCGAGGAATAGCCGAGGTGCTTGAGCAGCGGCTGTGCGCAGTGATGCCCCGCGCGGATGCACACGCCGTCCGCCGCGAGGATTTCGCTCACGTCATGCGGATGCACGCCATCGACCGTGAACGTGACAATGCCGCTGTGTTCCTCAGGAATTGCCGACCCCAGCACATGGATGAACGGCATATCCGCCATCCCCGCCATCATGCGGGCAACCAGCGCCGTTTCGCGCTCGTGCATGGTGTCAAAGCCGACGGACTGCATATAGCGAATCGCCGCGTGCAGCCCGACCGCGCCGGCGGCATTGCCCGTGCCCGCCTCAAACTTGTAGGGCAGTTCGGCATACGTCGCCCCGGTGCGCGTGACGGACTCGATCATCTCCCCGCCGGAGAGGAAGGGCGGCATCTTTTCCAGCAGCCTGCGTTTGCCGTACAGCGCGCCGATGCCCATCGGGCCGAACACCTTATGCCCCGAAAACGCAAGGAAATCCGCGTCCAGCGCCTGCACATCCACGGGGATATGCGGCGTGGACTGCGCGCCGTCCACCACGATGACCGCGCCGACACGGTGCGCCATATCCGCGATTTCGCGAATCGGGTTGACGCGCCCGATGACGTTGGAAACGTGCGTCACGGCGACGATTTTCGTCTTGTCGGTGATGATTTCCGATACTCTGTTCAGGTCGAGCCGTCCATCCATTTCGCAGTCGATGAACTTCAGCGTCGCACCCGTTTGCCGGCACACCATCTGCCACGGCAGCAGGTTGCTGTGATGTTCCAGGATGGACACCACCACCTCGTCGCCCGCGTGGACGTGAGACAGCCCATAGCTGTACGCCACGAGGTTCAGCGCCTCGGTCGTGTTGCGCGTGAAGATAATCTCCTGACTGCTCTTGGCGTGCAGGAAATCGCGAACCGCCAAGCGCGCCTCCTCCACCGCCTCCGTCGCCGCGATGCTCAGCGGATACAGCCCGCGCAGGGGATTGGCGTTCTGCGTCTCATAGAACGTTTTTTCCGCATCCAGCACGCACCGCGGGCGCTGCGCCGTCGCCGCGTTGTCCAGATACGCCGCTGTTTCCTGCATCAGCAGCGGAAAATCACGCCTGTAATCCGTCGTTTTCATCCATTTCCCCATCCAGTTCGTTCAGTATCGCCGCGCGCGCCGTTTCGCTTTTCACCTGCTGCGCCACGCGGGCAATCGCCGCGCGTGAAAGCAGCTTTTCCGCCGTTTCGCGGTCGATGCCGCGGCTGCCGAAGTAGAAGCGCGTGTCGTCGTCCATCTCGCCGATGGTCGCGCCGTGCGTGCCCTCGACGTCCTCCTCCGCGCAGAGGATGACGGGCACGGTCTTGTTCACCGCGTCCTCGCCCAGCATCAGCACCGTTTCCTGTTCGCTGCCGACCGACCCGGACGACCCGCGCTTGAAGTCAATCGTGCCGCGGAAAATCTTCTTCGCCGCGTCATTCAGTGCGCCGGACGCGTTGATTTCGCACTTCGTCTTTTTCCCCCAGTGGTTGACGACAAGGTTTATGTCCAGCGTCTGATTTTTCCGCGCCAGATAGCCGATATTCGCCGCAAACGACGCGTTCTCGCCGTCCAGCCCGATGCCCGTCTGCGCGTACACATCGCCGTGACCCAGCGTCACTTGCCGCAGCACAATCCGCCCGCTGCCGTGGCAGTGCCCGATGACTTCATCATACACCAGCGCGTTTTCGCCCGGCGCGACCAGCTGAATCAGCTCAATTTCCGCGCCGTCCTCGGCGGTCAGCTCCGTCTGCACATGCAGCTTTCCAGCCGTGCGAATCGTCTGGAAAAGCAACTTTTTCGCGCCCTTTTCCGCCTGAATGGTCACGCGCTTGCGGGCATACGCCGCGTCCGATGCAATCAGCATATCCGTTTTCTCTGCGGATTCTTCCGGCAGCACGACCGTCGCGCTTTCGTCCCAGTCAATCGTTGCTTCATTCACGCCCAGACGATTCCACGTCCGGCTGGGCAGCTGATTGATGGTCATTTTCTCCATTGATGGATGCTCCTTTCCGCTCAGCCGATGCTGCCCTTCATTTCAAGGCGGATGAGGTTGTTCATCTCCACCGCGTATTCCACCGGCAGTTCCTTGGACACGTTGTCCGCAAAGCCGCTGACAATCAGCGCGCGCGCGTCCTCTTCGCTCATGCCGCGGCTCATCAGGTAGAACACCGCGTCGTTGCTGATGCTGCCGATTTTCGCCTCATGCCCGATGGCGGCGTCGCGTGTGCGGATGTCCATCGCGGGAATCGTATCCGAACGGCTTTCGCTGTCGAGCATCAGCGACTGACAGGATACCGCGCTCTTGGCCTGCTTGGCGCTCTTCTCCACCACCACGCTGGAGCGGAACGTGCTGATGCCGCCGCTCTTGCTGATGGAGCGCGTGTTCATGTACGAACTGGTATTTTTGCCAACGTGCACGACTTTCGCGCCCGTGTCGAGATTCTGCCCCGCGCCTGCGAACGTCACCCCCGTGAACTCCATGCGGGCGCGGTCGCCCTTCAAGATGCTCATCGGATACAGGCAGCCCACATGCGACCCGAACGAGCCGGAAATCCACTCAATCGTGCCGTCCTCCTCTACCAGCGCGCGCTTGGTGTTGAGGTTGTACATGTTCTTCGACCAGTTTTCGATCGTCGAATAGCGCAGCTTCGCGCCCTTTTTGACGTACAGCTCCACGCAGCCGGCATGGAGGTTCGCCACGTTGTACTTCGGGGCAGAGCAGCCCTCAATAAAGTGCAGGCTTGCGCCCTCGTCCACAATAATCAGCGTATGCTCAAACTGCCCCGCGCCCTTGGCGTTCAGGCGGAAATACGATTGCAGCGGAATGGACACCTGCACGCCCTTGGGAACGTACACAAACGAGCCGCCCGACCAAACCGCGCCGTGCAGCGCCGCAAACTTGTGGTCACGCGGGGTGACGAGCTTCATGAAGTACTTGCGCACCATCTCGGCATATTCGCCGTGCAGCGCGCTCTCCATGTCGGTGTACACCACGCCCTGCGCCGCCACTTCCGCGCGCACGTTGTGGTACACCAGCTCCGAGTCGTACTGCGCGCCCACGCCCACCAGCGACTTGCGCTCCGCCTGCGGAATGCCCAGCCGCTCAAACGTGTCCTTAATGTCCTGCGGCACGTTCTCCCAGTTGTTCTGCATCTTCGTGTTCGGGCGGACATACGTCGCGATGTGGTCGATATCCAGCCCGTCCAGCGACGGCCCCCAGTCCGGCACGCGCATATTATTGTAGATTTGCAGCGATTCCAGCCGGAACTGCTCCATCCACGCCGGGTCGTTCTTCTCCTTGGACAGCTTCTCGACGATGGCGGGGGTCAAGCCGGCTTCCATACGGTACGCGTCATGCTCCGCGTCGCGAATATCATAAATGCTGCGGTCAATGTCCGCAACTTGGCTCTTCTCTGTCATGCCGCTCCCCCATCAGCCCTTGAAGCCCTTTTCGTTGATTTCTTCCACCAGCGCCGCGTCGCCTTCGCGCACAATGACGCCGTTTTCCATCACATGCGTGCGGTCAACGCGCAGCGCCTCCAGAATGCGCGTGCTGTGGGTGATAATCAGCAGCGAACCGTGCGTCTTTTCGCGGAACAGGCGGACGCCCTCGGACACCGTGCGCACCGCGTCCACGTCCAGACCGGAGTCGGTTTCGTCCAGAATGGCGAGCTTGGGTTCGAGCATCAGCATTTGCAGGATTTCCGCCTTCTTCTTTTCGCCGCCGGAGAAGCCGACATTCAAATCGCGCTCGGCGTAGCTTTCATCCATCGACAAAAGCGCCATCGTTTCCTTCAGCTTCTTCTTGAAGTCCCACAGGCGGATGCGGCTGCCGCTCTTCTGCTCCAGCGCCGTGCGGATAAAGGCGCTCAGCGTCACGCCCGGCACTTCCAGCGGGTTCTGGAAGGACAGGAAAACGCCTTTTTTCGCGCGCTCATTGACGGGCATCAAAGTAATATCCTCGCCGTCAAACGTGATGCTCCCCCGCGTCACCTGATAGGCAGGGTTGCCGGTGATGGCATAGCCGAGGGTGGATTTGCCCGTGCCGTTCGGGCCAAGGAGGACATGGGTTTCATCCGTGCCGACGGAAAGGTTGACCCCGTGGAGGATTTCCTTTTCGCCCACCTGAACGTGCAGGTCGCGGACGGACAGCAATTCAGCGTGTTTCATATTGCAAAAGCCCTTTCTCTGGCTGATTGATAGAGTATTCTTGTGCGGTGGGTTATAACCTACTTCCGCAATAGGATTTTACTCCCGATTCCCATGCTTGTCAAGAGGAATATGCAAATTCCTATGGATTTTGAGTGTTTTGAATTTCAGGGGACAAAAAAGCACCCGCTCCCAGCGCGGAAGCGGATGCGAATGCAGCCATGAATCAGCCCAGCGGCAGCAGGTCAGTGATTTCAAAGAAAAGCGCCGTTTCGCTGTTCTTGGTGTTGAGCACCTTGAGCAGTTCTTCGTCCGTCACCTGCTGGAGCACCATGCGCGCACCGGCGGTGATGTAGGGCTTTGCGCCTTCCTCGGTGGAGGGGTTCGCGGCGTAGACCGCCAGCGCTTCGCCCGTGCGGAGCAGGTTCTGCTTCGTCTGGTTCTCCGCCAGACCCATCTGGATGTAGTACTTGTCCTCGTTCTTCACGCACGCGAAGATGAACACGCCCGCGTTCGCCGTGCCGTCGGGGTTGGTGGTGCAGATGAGATAGGTGCCGGAGAAGGAGTTGATGGCGTTCATCAGCTCATCGCCGGTCAGGGCGAAATCCCCATAGTAGCTCGACACAGACGCAGAGGTGAACGCATCCGTATCTTCCGCCAGCACTGCCGGCATCGCCGAGACAGCCAGCACAAGCGCAGAACCCAGCGCAAGCAGCTTCTTCATAAAACAAACCCTTCCTTTCGCGCGTCCTGTATTTTCGGAATTCCTTTCAGAATCGCGCCGATCATGGCTCTATTGTACACCGCGTTTCTGTACTTGTCAAGGTTTTCACAAGTATGCCGCCGCCGATATTCAGTTGTCTTGTTGCCGTATTTTTAGGCACTGTGCAACGGTGCTGAGCATCTTCTGCGCGTCAATCGGCTTGTTCAGGAACAGGTTCATGCCTGCCTCGCGGCTGCGCTGTTCGTCCTCGGAGAAGGTATTCGCGGTCATTGCTACAATCGGGATGGTCGCCGCATCCGGGCGCTGCATCGCGCGAATCGTCCGCGTTGCTTCCAGTCCGTCCATCAGCGGCATCATCACGTCCATCAGGATGCAGTCAAACGTACCCGGTTCGCTTTCGGAAAAGCGGCGAACCGCCTCCTTCCCGTTCCACGCCTGAGCGACAATCGCTCCCGCGCCCTCCAGTATGTACTGGCTGATTTCCATGTTCAGCTCGTTATCCTCCACCAGCAGTATGTGCGCGCCCTTGATGGACGCCGCCTGCTCCGGCTTGGCGGATTCTGCTTCCGGCGGATTCGGATCTACGCGGAACGGCAGGGTGATGTAGAACGTTGTGCCGACGCCCAGTTCGCTCTCAAAGTGGATTTCGCCGCCCATCTGCTCGACAAGTTCCTTGGCAATCGGCAGCCCCAGCCCCGTGCCCTTGTAGGCCGTGCGCGCGCCGGATTCCTCCTGCGCGAACGTCTCAAACGCGTGCTGCTGGAACGCCGCGCTCATGCCGCGTCCCGTGTCGGCACAGGTGAAAAGGAACGTCGCCGTCGTGCCGTCAAAGCCTTTCTCCTCGCAGGAGATGGTCACGCTGCCGCCGGGGCAGTTGTACTTGACCGCATTGCCGACAACGTTTTGCAGCACCTGATGCAGGTGCATCGGCGAGCCAATCAGGTTTTCGTGATTCCACGCCAGCGTCTTGCAGGAAACCTGCACGTTTTCGTGCCACGCCTGCCCCTCCACCATCGTCACAATTTCGCTGACCATCTGGCGCAGGTTGAACGGCTTCTCTTCCAGCGTCACCGCGCCGGATTCGAGCTTGTTCATGTTCAGCACATCGTTGACCAAATCCAGCAGGAAGCCCGACGCGGTCATAATTTTCTCGCGGCACTCTTCCTGCTTCGCTTCGTCGCCCGCGTATCGGCGGCTGATTTCCACCATGCCGCGGATGCCGTTAATCGGCGTGCGGATATCGTGGCTCATGCGGCGCAGGAAGTCCGTTTTGACGATGTTGGCGCGTTCGGCGTCCTCCGCCGTCTTTTTCAATTGCAGCTGATAGTCGCGTTCGCGTTCCTTCTCCGCCGTAACGTCCTGCGTCACCATCAGCACCGATTCGAGCCTGCCGCGGCGGTCGTAGTTCTGCGGCAGCGTCGTCATCAGGTACACCTTTTCCTTCGGGTCGCGGAACTCCAGCGTCAGGTTCGGGTTTTCCTTCAAGCGCTGCGCCAAGGTCGTTAGGTCGCAGTAGCTGATGAACGCCTCGCGGAAATCTGGCGCAACGTTGTGTTCCGCCTGCATCCGCACCACTTCGTTCATGCTCCACGCGCGTTCCCTCTTCATCAGCTGCTCCTCCGGGTGCTTGATGATGCGCACCGTGCCGCGCTGGACGTTAACAAGGAACGTGAAGCAGTAGATTTCGCTGATGGCGCTGATAATCCGCGCCTGCTCGCTGTTTTTCTCCAGCGCGCGGCGGGACTGCTGGGCGCGCAGCCACGCGAAGCAAAGCCAGATTGCCATGTAAATCAGCGTGCCGTAGAGAATAATGGTGTTGCGGGAATTGTAGACGGCACAATCCGGGAACATGGCGTAAACCGAGTAGTTTTCAAACGCCGTGCGCTTGCCCGACCACGCCTTCAGCCCGTCAGCAATGTGCAGCCGCCCCGATTCGTCCCACTGCGCATGGGGGATGCGACCCCCCTCGATTTCCTTTACGTCGCCCCCCATGATTTCGGCGCTGCTGGAGGCAATGATGGTTTTGCCGTCCGACACGGTGACCGCGCCATCCATTTCAAACGTGAAGCCGTTGAAGAGCGTTTCCAGCTTCATGTCGCTCGCTTCCTCTTCCTCGCGCGCGGCGTACGCCACAACAAGTCCCGGCGCGTCCTCGCGCGCGACGGCGGCAAAATCCACCAGGCGGTCGCCCACCTGCGTCCGCGTCATGTACGCCTTCACGGGGTAATCCACAATCTCCCGCACCGTCGGCTTTTGCAGAATCGATTGCAGCGCCGCCGCCGTGTCGCCGTCGATTGTCGTTTGGGCGACGGTGTTCATGTCCGCATCGAGGATGACAATGCCCGTCAGCCGCTGCGCCTCAGCGTACTGGTCAAGCTGTTCGTTTGTTATCAGCCCCGCTTCTGCGATGCGGGAACTAAGTTCCACCGTTTTGTCCAGCAGGCGGATTTCGATCCTCGTATGAAGGAGCGCAAGAAGTACGGCCTCAAGGCTGCACGCCGCGCGCCGCAGTTCTCCAAGCGTTTCATCCATTGCCTCCCAGACATTGCGCGTATCGTGCCACGTCAGCACAACAAAGGATGTGACAAGCAGCACCAGATACAGCGTCAGCGGCATCCAGAGCATACTGATGAAGCCGTGCCGCTTATGAGAGGTTTCCCGTTTCATTTGCTTTCGCTTCCTCCCATGCGGACGATGCCGCTGATGCCGTATGTCGTCAGAATCTTCGCCACCGTGCCGTCCGCCGCCATTTCGGTCAGCGTCTGTTCCAGCTGCCGCGCCAGCTCCTCGTGCGTCCCCTTCTGGAACGCGACGCCGAGTTCCGCCGTGCCCAGCGTGGTTTCCAGCATTCGGTAGCGTCCTTCATTCTCCGCAAGGAAGATGTTCAGCACGCACTCATGCCCGACAATCGTGTCCGCGTAGCCCTTGCGCATAACGGCGAACACCTCCTCCATCGACGAGAAGCTGTACACCGCCTTGACCTTCGGGATGCCCGGCTGATCCTGTCGAATCAGCAGATATTCCGCCCAGCTCGTCACCTGCACCGCCGCGCGGCAGCCCGCCAGATCAGCCAAATCCGCATAGGCGCTGTCCGCGCGCACCACCGCCATCAAACGGCTGAACAGGTTGAGTCGCGCCCATGTGTACTTGTCCTCGCAGCCGTTCATCATGAACCCGCTCCACAGGCAGTCCACCGTGCCGTCTGCCAGCGCTTCGTCCTTATCCTCCCACGCCACATGGCGGAAGACAGGCGCATACCCCATGCGCCGGAAGGCTTCGCGCGCCATTTCAACGTCCACGCCCTGCGGCGAGCCATCCACGTTGTAGTAGCTGTACGGCTGATATTCGTCGCTGCCGATGATAATTTTCGGCAGATTCTCCCCTTCCTCCGCCCGCGCCGACGGCAGGAAGAGCAGCGCAAACAGGAGAAGCAGCGCACTGCTCCTCCCGATGAACCGACCAAGATTCCATTTCTGTTCACGCATATTCTTGTCCTTATGCCAGCTGCCGCACGGCGTCCAGCACAATCTGCTGCTGCTTCGTCACGGCGTCGTAGAGGGCAGTATCCGTCAGCGGCTTGCCCCCGCGCATCTCTTCCGTCAGCGCGAACGCGGCGCGGTACAGCCCGTCAAAGCCGAGGTTCTGCGCCACGCCCTTGAGCGTGTGCGACGCGCGGAACGCCGTTTCCCAGTCCTGCGCTTTCACCGCTTCGGTCAGCTGGGCGTAGGTTTTGTCGTCGGCATACTTCTTCACAAAGCGCAGCAGCATCGACTCCTTGGGGATTCTGTTCAGGGTTGCGTCATAATCGCCGCCAACTGCGGCATAAAACTCCTTGAGCGTCATGTGCATTTCCTTTCTTTTGCGTCCGGCAGCAAAAAATGCCGTATAATAGAAAATGGTTATCCGAATGCAGGATTCCACTTTCCATTATACGGCGACAACGGGGATTGTCAAGCAGGTTACATTCATTGCAGCCGAACTTGCAGAAATTGTGCTGCAATATTACGTTTCCTGCCGATAGCCCCCTTTTTTTACTTTGCTGATGATTCTGTCGAGTGCTTTCACCTGTGTCCATTCTTCACCGCCGATTTGAACAAAGAATGCACGCACCTGTTTGCCCAATTCGATTGCTTCTTCCTCACGTCCCAGCAATGCAAGTGCACGAACACGCGCCGACTCGACCACCTTTGCATCAATTTCCCCCATCTGCTGGCGCACAATCGGCAGCACCTGATTTAGGGCTTCATTTGCTTCCTCTCCTTGTTTTAATTCGAGCAAATTAGAGATATACGCCATTTTGAAAATGCAGTACAGTGAGTTGTTTTCGCCAAATAGTTTCTGCACTTTTTTAAGCGCATCAACTACAGTCTCCTGTGTTTCCAACCTTCTCCCCATCTCCTGCATAATCGTCACATAATTGTACAGTGCCGTAAAATACGTTTTTGTGTTTTTCGGCGTATGCTCAACAGCAGCCTTCGCGTAAGAAAGTGCCTTTTCATATTCCTCCAGAATATGAAAAACCAATTCGCACCCTTCATAGAAGGTAAACGGCAAATTGTCAACATCCTTCGTTTTTTCTTCCAGTAGCTCCGCCAGTGCTTTGATTCGCTCTCTGGGCATACCTGCCAGTCCCATTGCACAAAGCACCTGCGCAAGCTGCCCAGCCGCATCAACCACGCGCTTTGGTTCATCCAACGCTTCCATAAAGCAGGAAATGGCTGCATCCAAATCTTCTTGCGGCACATTTTCCTTGTTCAGCAGTGCAATAGCTGTTTTCTCCGCTCTCATTGCCGCTGCATTCGGATGGTTCAGCGGAATCAGTTCGCCAATTCGGGCAAGGAATTTGCTGGTATTTTCACGCTCCATCTGCTGCGCCTGATTGCCGCAGGTCAGCAGCATAAACTCTATATCATCTTCACAAGCGCTGGAAAGATTCGCAATCACTTTTTCGCCATCTTTCACCAAATCGCCGCCCAGAATGGAATCAAGTGCCAAACTGAAACATCCGTCCAAGAAGCGTCCATGTTCTGTCTTTTGAAGTTCACCTTGCTTCTTTTGTCGCCACAATTCCAGTCGTGCGGCAGGAATTTCTCCCCCATGAAGATTCAAAAGGTAAAAAATCGCCACTGTCATGCCGCCCATGGTTTCCACAGGCGCATCATCGAAGTCTGAAATTGCGTACAGCGCCAGCGACATCAGCGGCGCCGTCCGATAATCTGTCTCGCGGTAATGCTCTTTGCACTCCTCGAACACCTCCGCCAGCCTCGGCACCTTCTCCATCGGCGGCAGCAGCGGCCGGAAGCTCTCCGCCAGCACGGGGTGCATCGCGTATCCGCGCCAGTTCGATGTCAGCAGCCCGTAATCCGCCGCCATTTCGAGCGCGGAGAGCAGTTCATCCTCCGTACCGAAGTCGCGCAGGAGGGTCAGCGCGTCCCGCACCGGGATTGTCCACGCCGGAAACGTGGCGAAAACCGCCAGCACCTGCCTTTCGCGGTCGGTCAGCGCGTCGGTGGACACCATCTGGGCGATTCTCTGCGCAATCGCGCTGAATTTGCCGCCCGCCAGCCGCAGTCCCTCCGGGCTGATGCGGTCAAGCTCTTCCAGCAGCTGCGCCATCGTCCAGCGCTTCATCTTCGCCAGATGCGCCAGCAGGATGATTGCCAGCGGATGCCCCGCCACGCGCGAAAGCACCTGATGCAGCGCTTCCGTTTCCGCGCTGCCCATGCCTTTCAAGTACGGGTCGTGCTGGACAAACAGCGCCCGGCTGGCTTCCTCCGACAGCAGCGGCACGGCGATATTCCGGAAACCCTCGCCCAGCGGGAAGCGCGTCGTCACCAGCACATCGCAGCCCCAATGCTCAATCTCGCGCAGCCCCTCGTCCGCTTCGGGCGGCATATCGACGCTGTCAATCAGCAGCAGCGTCCGCCCTTGATAGGGCGCTTCCAGCTTCTCGCGCACCGTTGAGAGCACGTTCTCCTCCGCCACGCCGTCCAAGCCGTCAAACGCCATGCGCAGGCTGGATGCAAGGCTGTTTTCGTACTGCACCCACGCCATGCGGCTAAACAGCTCTTCCTTCGCCAGCAGCGCCAGCGCCTGACGGGTCATTTCCGTTTTGCCGATGCCGCCCATGCCCGTCACGGCGATTTTCCCGCCCTGCCGAATCGCGTCCGTCAATTGCGGCAGGCACGAAGCCGCATCCATGACGTATTCATCCTTTGATAGCCCCTGACGGCACAATTCACAGTTGCGCCCCGTCATCGACAGCGGCACGCGCCGCCCGAACGTGACGTGCGACGAAAGCAGATACAGCGCCTGCGCCGAGTGCTCCTGCGCCTGGCAGAAATCCATCAATTCCCGGCAGCACATCTCTTCCCCATAGAACGCCAGCAGCACCAGCCATGAGAGCGTCAGCATGTCCACAAACGTGCGCGGCAGCGTCTCCCGCGATTTCTGCAGGTTCTCAAACACCTGCTCGTGCTCCGGCTTCATGCACTCCTCGTTTTCCATCATCATGCACACGAAGTCGGGCAGGGCGCGCGTGAGGGCATCGGCATCGTAGTGCGCGCTGCGCAGGAAATCCTGCACCTGCTGGCTCAGGCGAATCAGCGTCTCCCCGGACAGCAGCGCATTCATCTCCTGCTGCAATTTAGGCGGAAGCGGCTGCACGCCCGTGCGGTTCATCATGTCGCTCAGCCGTCGCGAGCGCTGTGTTCCCGCAAAGAGCGACGCGTGCCATTCTGGCGGAATGATTCCGTCGAGCACTTGCGCCCAGAACTTCACCAGCGTCAATCCCTTGCGTTCCGCCGCGGGAATCACGCCATGCGGATACAGCCCCGGCAGATTATCCGTCAAAAAGCGATAGACGTTTTTCGGGGTCAGTACTTCCTTTGTGTTTGCACCGCTTTCCATTTTCCAAAACCACTCCCTCAACCTGATACGATTTCCGAATGAAAACAAGCCAAAATACGCTGCGGATTTTTTCATCTGGCTGCCGCGAAGTGAAATGCGCGGACGTCAAAGGGAAAAACGTGCAGGCTGATGGCTCATGTTGATTCAGAAATCGTATGAATTTACCTGTTTAATTATAGCGATTTTCGGCAAGGATTGTCAAGTGTTTTTCCATATTTGGCTATCATTTTCCTATTTTTTTCGGCAACAAAAAACTCCGGGACGCAATGCCCGGAGAAAGAAATGACAGCTTTTCATGCCGTTTCCAATTGTTTTTGCGCGGCACAAAATTCTCCCGCCCTGCGGGATATGCATTTGCTCACTCGTAAGACACCGAGCGTTTCGACGCCGCGTCATCGGGGAAAATGACAATCAGCGTGCGTCCGCGCAGGAGGGCGATTTCCTCGCCGCTTGCATCGTAGTAGACCGTGCGGGAGGTCATGCCGTCGCGCTTCCAATAGCCGGAAATATGCTTGCCGCCCAGGAAGAAATCCGCATTGCCCTCCGCCGCTTCGCCGTTTTCGCCGATGACGTACATAATCGGCTCATTCTTGTTGTTGTGGTTGTAGTCCACGCGCGTGAACTGCACAATCACGTTCTGGAAGGCAATGGCGCTGTCGTCCGAATCACGGTCGGCGTACCAGTTCGTCTTGCTCGTGCCCATGTAGCGCAGGTAGCCGTTCCACTCCTTGCGGTAGACAAGGCGCGAGTTGTAGAGCTTCGCGCTGTCCCCCCATTTGATGTAGACGCGGGTGGCGCTGTCGCCATCGGGCGCATCGTCGGTGAAGCGGAAGGCGTGGTTCGGCGCGACGTGGTCTTCCGGCACGAGGCGGCTCATCGCGGCGACGTTTGCATCCACATCATAAGGGGATTTCGCGCCCGCGCGGCTGGTAAAGTAGCGCTTGAAGTTCGTGCCGCCTGCAATGCCGCTGAAGGCAACGCTCTTCAAGTCCGCGCCAAGCCGCTTGATTTCCGCCTTCACGTCGCTCCCTTCCACCTCCTGCTGACCGTAGAACAGGAAGCCGCCGCCCCACTCCTCGCTCAGCCACACATGCCCGATGCGTGCCGAGCGCACGAAACCGACCGAATCCGGGATCATATCGGAAAAAACGGCGGTGATGCGCGTTTCATGGCTCCTTGTCAGCGGCGTTTCGTAGAGGATATCCGCACACGCCACGCCCCACGGCGCGCGGTTGCCCACGCCGCCGCCGTCATTGCCGATTTGCACCAGCATGGGCAGATAGCGCCCTGTCGCCGCCAGCCCCGCGTACCCCTCCGGCACATAGAGCTTGCTCAGCGTCCGCCCGGTCGTCGGGCTGATGCCGTCGGGCGTTTCATTCTCCCCCGCTTCCGTCAGGGGGATGTTTCGCGCTTCCTTCGGGTCAATGGTCGTTTCTGCCAGTGCCTGCGCCAGCAGAAGGCACAGCACCGTCAGCAGTGCGGCGATTCGCTTCATTCCTTGCACCCCCGTTACTTCTTAATCGTCGTCACGCCGTCGTCGCAGCGGAAATACACTGTGTCCGGCTCCAGCGTCACGCCGTCCTTGGCGAACAGCTCATCCACCGTCAGCAGAATGTACCCCTGCTCGTAGAGCCATTCCGCCATCACTTTCGCGGTGTTTGGCGTGTTGTCCTTGATGTCGTGCATCAGCACAATATCGCCGTCGGTGAACTGCTTCTTCGTCTTGCTCATAATCAGCGACGTACTGCGCCCGCGCCAGTCGTAGGTATCCACCGACCACTGGATGTACGACCAGCCGACTTTCGCCTTGATCATCGCCGGATACACGCCGTAGGGCACGCGGTCATAGCGCGTCGGGATGCCGATGATGGAAATCAACGCCTTGTTGACCTTCTCCGGCATAGCGCGGAGGGCAGCGGCGCTGATTTTCCGCGCGTCGCCGTGCGTCCAGTTGTGGCTGGCGACGGCGTGACCCTCGTCGTGCGCGCGCTGCACCAAATCGGCGTAGGGCTTCATGTTCTTGCCTATCATAAAGAATGTAGCGGGCGCGCCGACCTCCATCAGGCTGTTGAGGACTTTGGTGGAGTTTGTGCGCGTCGGGCCGTCGTCAAACGTCAGCGCGACGGTCTTATAATAGGAAAGGTTGTCCGTCTCGATTTGCGCCTTTTCGGTCATGTACTCTCGGATGTCGGGGTAGAACAGCGTCGTCTCAATCAGCGTGTGATGCTCCGGATAGAACGCGTCCGCCGAGAGGTGAATGACCAGCGACATGCCGTGCAGCGTGAAGTCGAGATTCCGCAGCCCCTCGTCCGACAGCACCTGCGCAACGGCATCCGGGTCAGGCGTTTCATCCGGGAAATAGTAGTTGATTTGGGCTTCGAGTTTCTCGCGCAGAATCGTCCAGCCCTCGCTGCCTTCGGGGAAAATGTCCGTCAGCAGGATTCTTTCGCCGGTCGTCATGTCGAACGTGCGGCTGGTGAACTCCTGCGCAATCAGGTCGCGGTGGTAGGTCGTGCGCGCCTGCACGAGGAAGCTCATCCACGTCAGCCCCGTTTTGCTATGGCGGATTTCGACATCCAGCCGGCTATTCTTATCGCCGTTCGCTTTCCCTGCTTGGAGCGTCGGGGCGATTTTGTCCGCGTACGCCTGCGCCAGCCCATTGATTTCGTCATCGACGCTCGTCAATGCGGTTTTGACCGACCACAGCCGGATGCCGCTCTTGTTGCTCTGCTTGGAATCGGTATACTTCGCCGTCACGCGGTGGCACGCCTGCATTCCGCCCTCCGCCGATGCGGATGCGGGCAGCATCGTCAGCAGAAGGATAGCTGCAAGCAGGCAGGCAATGTACTTCTTCATCATCGGAATGCTCCTTTCCAATGCGCGCGAATGTTGCGGCTTCATGCGCTAAGCCGCAGCTAGTTCTAAGGCACCACCGCACAATTCGGCGGCGCGTCTGGCGATGTCTTTTCCGCCAT
>OGNY01000985.1_pt1 | contig 20931 bp, 18 predicted proteins | sample 1573551 | NCBI WGS metagenome assembly OGNY01 (sample SAMEA2581885, study PRJEB24529) | metagenome | biome: Human gut stool | place: China | collected 2011
CTTGCGGATGATTTCGTCGAGTGTGCTCGTCGAAGCCTGCGGGTCGTCCTCGACCGAGTAGGTGGTCTTCTCGGCGTCGGCCATTACGAGCGGTTTCTGGACTTCGATCACCACGTCGCCGACCTCGACACCCTGCGTGATGGCGATCTTGCCGAGCGCCTTGCCCGATGCGGGCACTTCCACGGCCTGTTTGTAGGGCGTGTAGCCTACCATCGTGATGCAGAGCTGGTAGTCGCCCGTTTCGGGGGCTTTGAGCGAGAAGCGGCCGTCGGTATCGGCGGCTACGGCGTTCACGACCGTGACCGAGTCGCGCTGGAGCGAGACGGTGGCATAGCCGACGGCTTTGCCGGAAGCCGAATCGGTGACCGTCCCGGTCAGGGTGTTGGGTTGTTGCGCGGCAGCCGGATGCAGACACAGCAGCATGACTGCCGACAGCAGGAGAGCGAGGGCTTTTTGCATGTCAGGACACTTTGAGGTTTCACAAATATGGGGCTTGTTTTCCGATTTTCCAAATTTGCGGACGGCATTCGCCCCCCCCCGTGTGTAATTCGGATTAATGTCGTGTAAATCAGTAGATTGACTGTTTCCGGAAAATGTAAAAAATGTTCGGCCGTTATAACCGTTGCAGCCGGCGTACTCCGGCAGTTTTTAATGTTGATATTAAAACATGGTTAAAATAGTTATATTTGTATTCTGAAAAGTCCCTGTGCATGCTCCGCAAATACGCTCTTACCGTGGTTTTCCTGTTCGTCGTGTGCGGAGCTGCGGCCCAGCTCCCCGACGACGAATACTATCCCTATGGCACGGGTTATGAGCAGCGTACGCCCATCGTGCTTACCGACTCCTCGCTTTTCTACCGGGCAATCCAGACCATGCCCGACCTCTACGGCAGCATTTCGGCCTTCAATCTGCCCTACATCGCGCTCGGCCGCCGCGGGCAGCATTACTCCTCGGAGGCGGCCTCCTTTTCCGGGTTGGGGATTTCGTCCCGCTATTTCGGTTCGCTGCGGCTGCTCGGGGCTCGGGAAGAGCGCCGTGCCGGGATCGCGGCATTGCCCGAGGCCATCGGCGGTGCCGGCGGCGTGCGTACCTTCCGGTTCCCCGGGGCGCTGGCCGAACCCTCCTGCCATGCCTCCGTCAGTTTCACCGACCGCAACTACCTGGCCGGGGCGAAACTCGCCTATGCGCGGCCTGCGGGACGGGGCTGGGATGTCGCTGCCGCCGTCGAGGCCCGCACGGGGCGCGACATGCACGTCGAAGGCGTCTTCACGAATGCCCTGACGGCGGGATTCCGTGCCGCCAGGCATTTGGGCGAGGGCCATACGCTGGGATTCCTCCTCATTGTCCCGCCGTCGGTACGGGGCACACGCCTTTCTTCGGTCGAAGAGGCTTTCCGTCTTACGGGCGACAACCTCTACAATCCGGCCTGGGGTTTCCAGGACGGCAAAGTCCGCAATTCGCGCGTGCGGCGCGAGTTCGTGCCGCTGGCCGCCGCTACGTACTGCGTGTGGCTGTCGCCCGCGACCTGGCTCGACATGGCTGCCGGGGCCGAATACGGGGTGCGGAAATACAGCGCCCTGGGGTGGTACGACGCCCGTACGCCCATGCCCGACAATTACCGTTACCTGCCTGGCTATACGGGCGACCGGGAAACCGAACTGGCATGGCGGTCGAACGACGCGCGCTATACGCAGGTTTGCTGGGACGAGTTGATCGCCCGCAACCGCATGGCGGGCGGACATGCCGTCTATACGCTCGAAGACCGTGCCGAACGTATCCGCAACCTCGGTTTCGACGCCCTATTTACGACCGCGCCGGACGAGCGGCTGACGCTCCGCTACGGTTTTTCCTACCGCCATGCCCGCACGCGCAGCTACAAACAGATGCGCGACCTGCTGGGGGCGGATCATATCACCGACATCGACCAGTACCTCGTGGACGACGACACCTACGGCAACCTCCTGCAAAACGACCTGCGCCATCCCGGCCGCACCGTCCGCGAGGGCGACCGTTTCGGCTACGACTATGCGCTCTCGACGCGCGAGGCCACCGTCCGCCTGTCGGCCGAGTACCGTTCCGACCGCCTTCGTGCCGACGTCGCCCTCGCGCTGGGCGATGCCGTCGTGCTGCGCCGCGGGTATTATGAGAAGGAGCTCTTCCCCGGGACACAGTCCCTCGGGCGCTCGCGGCGGATGGGGTTTACGCCCTATACGGTCAAGGCACTGGTGGGGTGGGCTTTCTCGCCCCGCAGCTACCTCGAAGCATCGGCCGCAGCCGGGGCTGCGGTGCCCGATGCCGCCGACCTGTTCTACCAGCCGTTGTATAACAACCGTACGGTCGACGACCCCGCTGCCGGGCGTTTCTACGCCGCCGAGCTCAATTTCACCCGTACCGGCGAACGGCTTTCGCTCCGCATTACGGCCTTCGCCGTCGCCACGCTCGACGGCATCCAGTCCCGCCGTTATTACGACGACATGGCGGGTGTTTACAGCGACATGGCCGTTACGGGCATCGGACGCATGGCCTGCGGCGTGGAGGCCGCTGCCGACCTCCGCCTGGCATACCGCTGGAGCCTTTCGCTCGCCGCTTCGGGCGGGCGGTACAAATATATCCGCAACCCGCGCGTCACGGTCATCTCCGACGTCGACAATTCGGCCGTCGACACCCGTGCCGAAAGCCACATGGGCGGTTGTACGCTCGGTGCCGCACCCCAGCTTACGGCTTGCGCCGAACTCTCATATTTCGGCCCCCGGGGATGGGGTTTCCGCGCCTCGGCGGGATATGCGGGGCTGCGTTACGTCGAGCCTGTGCCCCTGCGCCGTACGGCACGCATCGCGCGGCAGGGCGGCATCACGCGGGAGATGTTCGATGCCTTCACGCACCAAGAGCGCCTCGGCGACGCCTTCACGTTCGACGCCTCGCTTTTCAAATCCTTCTATTTCGGCCGTTCGCGGCTGACTGCTTCGCTCATGCTGCGCAACCTGCTGGGCGATGCCGATACGGTTTACAGCGGTTACGAGTCGCTGCGCGTCCGGCGTATCCGTTCGGGCGACGCCCTCTATTTCGCATCCCACGCCACGCGCTATACCTATGCCTATCCGCGTTCGTTCTACCTTACGATCTCTTATAAATTTTGACCCGGAAGTGAAAAATCGCCGGAATATTTTGCTGTTCCGGATAAAATCCGTAAATTAAAAGGCGAAAACCTAAAAACTTCAAGCCTTATGATTATCGGTATTCCCAAAGAGATCAAGAACAACGAGAATCGCGTTGCCCTTACCCCCGCAGGCGCCCAGGAGCTCGTCAAACGGGGCCACACGGTTTATGTGCAGGCTACGGCCGGTGTGAACAGCGGTTTTGCCGATGATGCCTATACGGCGGTAGGGGCCGAGATACTTCCCACGATCGGGGATGTCTATGCCCGTGCCGAAATGATCGTCAAAGTCAAGGAGCCCATCGCCCCCGAGTACAAGCTGATCCGCAAAGACCAGATGGTCTTCACGTTCTTCCATTTCGCCAGCAGCGAACCCCTTACCCGCGCCATGATCGACAGCGGGGCGGTATGCTGCGCCTACGAGACCGTCGAACGTGCCGACCGCTCGCTGCCGCTGCTGATCCCGATGTCCGAGGTCGCAGGCCGTATGTCCACGCAGGAAGGGCGCTATTTCCTCGAAAAACCCCGCGGCGGCAAAGGCAAGCTGCTGGGCGGCGTCCCGGGGGTGAAGCCCGCCAGGGTCTTCGTCATCGGCGCCGGTGTGGTCGGTACGGCAGCTGCGCGGACAGCCGCGGGGACGGGTGCCGACGTGACGATCTGCGACATTTCGTTGCAGCGCCTCACCTACCTGGCCGACGTGATGCCCAAGAACGTCAAGACCCTCATGTCTTCGGAATACAACATCCGCGAAGAGCTTAAACATGCCGACCTGGTGATCGGCTCGGTGCTGATCCCCGGTGCCAAGGCTCCGAAGCTCGTCACACGCGACATGCTCCGGGAGATGGAGCCCGGCTCGGTGATGGTCGACGTGGCCATCGACCAGGGCGGCTGCTTCGAAACCTCGCGTCCCACGACGCACGAAGACCCCGTCTACTATGTCGACGGCATCCTGCACTACTGCGTGGCCAATATTCCCGGCGCCGTGCCTTATTCCTCGACGCTTGCGCTCACCAACGCTACGCTTCCCTACGTCGTCCAGCTCGCCGACAAGGGCTGGCGCCGTGCCTGCAAGGAAAACCGCGAACTGGAACTGGGGCTCAACATCGTGCAGGGCAAAGTGGTCTACCGGCCCGTTGCCGAAGCCTGGGGGATTCCCTGCGAGCCGCTGGCGCTGTAACGTCCCGGCCTCGGATCATGAAGCGGAGCGACAAAACGATCGCTCCGCTTTTTATTTTGAAATCTTGATTTTTTATCGTATATTAGACAACACCATCCATAACCCGCTCGCCTATGATTATATCCTTTGTTCTCTGATTGTTGCGTCCGTTATCCGGCTCTCTGCTTGAATTAGTTAACCTTGAAATCTCGTCTCCGAATGCAAAAAAGTTGCCGTTACTTTTTAGTGTGTGTCATTGCTGCCGGATTGTTCGCTTGCGTACGGGAACCGCACGAGGCTTCTTCCGGTTCCTCCCCGCAACGTTCATCCAGACTTTCTGTCGATGAAGCCCGGGCTTTCCTCGAAAAAAACCTGCCGTCGGATGTCTCCCGTGCGTCGGATGCCGTGCCGACGGGCCCTTTTGTCGTGGAAAATGTGCTTCCCGACTGGGAGGGTGCCGAACAGTCGTCGAACAAGCGTATCGCCTGTGTCGACGTTCCTGCGCAGACCGGAAGCGAATTCCTGATTAAACGCCGCCGCGCCGACGGGACGTTTTACGGGGTGCGCCTACGGTAAACTCCTTGTCGTGAAATCCATGCAGACGGATTCCCTCTCGACTTATATGCGTTATCTCGTTCCCGACGAGATTTATGCGACGTTCTATGACGGCGATCTGAGCAACCTGTTGCCAATTGCGAGGATCGCGGCGATTACTGCGGATTGGAGCTGTATACCACCCTTGACGGCGCCGTTGTGGCTGCCGCCCGCTATTATGAGGGCACACTGCTCGCATCCGTTTTTATCTGCGATACCCGGATGTCCGAATTCGAACGCTCCTGGCGGCTGCGGAATCTGTTGGCGGGCGTCTATATCAACCGACGGATCGTCGGCCCGACCCGTATGACGGACGATTGGGATTTTGGCGGTAAAACCTGTTTCTACGACTCCCGGGGAACGCTGTATTACGTCGATTATATCGACGGTGTCGGATATGTCACCGTCGATGTCGATGGTACGCGCGGCCCGTGTATCGATGGTATCGAGGATGTAAATCATTTGGGGGGGGCGGTTTTCCCGGCGGTGGAAATAATGATGCCGGCAACTCCGGTAATGCTGGAGGAACCGGAGAAGCTGGAGATACTGGGGGCGGTTCCGGAGGGACAGGTGGGACTATCAATGGCAATACCGCCACTTCGGGGAATTCGGGTTCGGATATTCCGGTGGGAGGAGACGACGAACAGAATATCGGTGGTACTGATCTGCTGCCGGGATTGGTCAATCCGTTGCCAGATCAGGAACCACTCCTCGATTTGCGCTGTCCTGTCTGCGGGAAACATCCGTGTATCTGCATTAAGGAGGTCGATTGTGAAAACCTGGCGCCCCTGGCGGGTGATAATTCTGTTGCGACGAGTTCTTTGTATAACGAAGTTACGGGACTTGCGCAATTTTCCGAATTCCTGAACGCCGTAGCCGGCAGTTCCGTCGAACACGGCACTACCGGGTACCGCGATGCAGACGGGGCCCTGCAACTGATTATGCCGTATACGGATGGTCAAACGAATAGTGTGCAGGCCGCTTGGATGCCGAATGCATCCAATGTGGTGTTTATTCACAACCATCCGCGGAATACTGCTTGCTCTTCGACGGATGTGATTAGCTTGATCCAATTCCGAGAACTTCATGACAGTTCATTGCGGAGCGTATATGTTGTAACAGCAATAAATATATATGTATTGTATGTTTATGATGAAACGAGGGCCCATAATTTTTATAATTCGGGGGCGTTTTTAGGGTTCATGCGGCTTTATCAGGATGCGGAAAAGTGTTTGCTGGATCAGGGATATGATTATTACAACGCCAGACTTTATGCCATTGCATATTTATTGGAAAAACACAATACGGGTATTGCCATACTTTCCCAGTCCGGGACAGACTCCTATTTCCATCAGCATAAAACCACCGCGCAGAAAGAAACCGCATCGCTTCCGGTACAAGTAATAACTTATAAATGTAAATAATTATGAAAAAGATTTTATTGTTATCGTTGGTGCTTATTTCGGGCACATGTGTCTATTCTCAGAATCCCTATCCGCAGGAATATGACGGTTACCGTTCTTGGTCTACGTTCAATCAGGACACGGTTCGCTACCTGCAATATAATTGGGGCCTTAAAGTTGTCGGTGTATATAACAATGTTCCGCTATCCGATTTCTTCGATGTATTTGAACTGCCAATTTGTGATGTCGAAATTCGTTGCACCACTCCTGGCGGAAGGGCCGAGGTCGGATATATTCGTTTTTGGCTGCAACCGTATGAAAAAGCATATAAGGAATGGAAGGAATCCGGAGAGTATTCAAGTAAATACAGCGTTGTAGTATACAGTGTGATGTCGGAGCTCGACAAATATTCGATGCTATACGAGGACTTGCAGCCTTATATCCCGACCCTGAAAAGGGACGGGCTGACGATCGTCCCCTGGAAGGATAGTTATAAAGAGGCGCTCGGATCTTTTATTGCTTCTGGTATACGGTATCTTTATGGTGTTTAATATGCGGTGGATTATATTGTTTTCGTCGATAATCTTTTCGGTACATGTTGCTTTTGGGCAGAACGCTTTCCCCAAGTACGAAGGTTACAAGTCTCTGTCTTCGTTCAGTCAGGACACGGTTCGCTACTTGCAGTATAATTGGGGAATTAAAACGGGTGGTCTTAAAACCACCCGCTTTTTTCGTATATTTGGGCGATGATCCGGAAATTGCTGCTCATACTCCGCTTTTATTATTCGGCCATGTTCTTTTTTTGCATGGCCGTGAGTATCGGGTTCGCATGGGTGGTCTCCAACCACGGCCCGACAATCGTCCCGTGGTGCCTGTTGGGCAAGGCGGCGGTCTATCCGCTTTATCTCTATGTCTGGATCGTCCGGCGCTACGGCGACGAGTTTTTCTACTACCGCAACCTCGGCGTGCGGCGCCGCGAACTGCTGGGCGTGAGTTGCGGGGTGGACTTTATCCTGTGTTATGTGTTATTGAAACTGACGGCCGCCTTCCTTTATGAACCCCTCTGAGAAACATATCCTCGAGATCGACTCCGTGGAGTTGTCGTTCGGCGACCGGCGCATCCTTTCGGGAGTGTACCTCGCCGTTGAAACGGGCGGCGTTACGGCGGTGCTCGGCCGCAACGGGTGCGGCAAGAGCTGTCTGATGAAGATACTGTGCGGTTCGCTGCGGGCGGATTTCCGGTCGATGCGCATCGACGGGGTGTGGCATGACCGTTTTCGGGCCGACGAGGTGCGCTACCTCGCGCAGCAGGGATTTATCCCGGGCTGGCTGACCGTCGACCGGGCACTGCGCGACTTCGGGTTGCCGTGGGACGACCTGCTGGCATGGTTCCCGTTGTTCGGCAAACTGCGCGGTACGAAGATCCGTGCCCTGTCGGGCGGCGAGCGGCGTATTCTGGAATCCTACCTGATCCTGTGCAGTCCGACGCAATTCGTCATGCTCGACGAACCTTTTTCGCAGGTCGCTCCGCTGCACGTGTCGACGCTCAAGGCGCTGATCCGGCAGGAAAAATCCTCGAAAGGCATTCTCCTGACCGACCATATGCACCGCCATGTGACGGATATCACCGACCGCCTCTACGTGCTGGCCGACGGCCAGACCCACCTCACCCGCGGCGAAGAGGATTTGGTACGCTACGGATACCTCGCACGCCTGTAAATGTTTTTTCCGGGACGGGACTTATCCCGTGATCCATTTTTTGAACTCCGCAGCCCGGTTCTTGCTCAGGAATACGGGCTCGGGCGTCTCGGTATCCATCGAAACCAGCAGGCGGCTGTTCGACCATACGACGATGCTCGTGATGTGCTCCCTGGCGACGACGTATTGTTTGTTGACCCGGCAGAATGCCCGGGGATCCATGTCGTCGCAGATGCTCTCCAGCGTCCTGTTGTAGGCATAGTTGCTGCCATCGGCGAGGTATACCCTCGATGTCTCCTTGGTCGAATAGAAAAAGGCGATTTTCTCCGTCGGGATCGGCAGCAGTTTGTCCTTGTAGGCCACCAGAATGTTCCTGCGGGAATTCGTCCGCTGGCAGGAAATCATTTCATACAATTTCTCGATATCCGGGAGTACCTGCGGCCGGTTGAGCCGCCGGTATTTTTCCAGTGCGCGTTTCACCTCGTCGATGGCGAGCGGTTTGAGCAGATAGTCCACGGCGTTGACCCTGAAGGCATGGATGGCGTACTCGTCGTAGGCGGTCGTGAAGATCACGGGCGCCTCGACGGCCGTCCGCCTGAATATCTCGAAAGCCGAACCGTCGGACAGATGGATGTCCATGAAAATCAGATCCGGGACGGGGTTCTTTTCCAGCCATGCGACGCTTTGCATGACACTCTCCGTCGTGCCCGCTATCCGGATGTCCGGGGCCGATTCCGCGAGGATGCTCCTCAGGTCGTCGAGGGCCCCCATTTCGTCTTCTATGATCAGTACCCTCATCTCGTATGCTTTATATTCATCTTGACCATCGGCAGGAAGACCCGGAATACTCCGTCCCCCCCCCCCCTCGGCTTTCTCGATGCGTATTTCCTTACCCAGCAGCAGCCTGTACCTGTTGCTCAGGTTGGTCAGCCCTATGCCGTTCGATTCGGGCGGCGTGAGCTTCGGATAGACCGGGTTGGCGATCACCAGTTCATTGTTATCGTTGAACGAGATCGTGATCCGCATGTGGTGTTCGCTGTCGATGATATTGTGTTTAACGATATTTTCGAACAGCGGCAGCAGTGAGAGGCTGGGCATGCGCATGTTCAGCGCCTGCTGCGGGATGTCGACGTCGCAGGTGTAGCTTTTGGCGAAGCGCACGTCCATCAGTTGCTTGTACGAATTTATGAAATTCAACTCCTCGCCCAGGGTCGTCAGCGACGATTCCTTGAAGCGGATGATGTACCGGAATATCCCCGACAGGTTGCCGATGTATTCGAGGCTTTCCTGTTTCTTGTCGCCGCGTACGAGCGACGAGAGGTTGCTCAGTGCATTGAAAAAGAAATGGGGGCTTATCTGGTTCGCAATAGCGTTGTACTGGCTGCTGAGATTCTCGATCCTGAGCATCTCGATTTCCTTTTCATGCCGGTGCTCCTTGTTGATCATCAGCACGATGCTGCCGATCAGCAGACATATCGTATACGTGATGATCAGATACCCGACTTCGTCGTAGCCCAGCGTGAGCCACGGTTTTTCGGACTGCAGCGTGATGACCAGCATGGCCGTGAGGATGACTCCCGCGATGACGAGTGTGCCCATCAGGCACCGTACCAGGAAGGGGAACCGCCTGCTCAGGAATATTTCCAGCAGCAGGATGGTCGCCAGCCACAGGACGCAGAACCAGACGACCGATACGGTCGCCCGTTTCGACCACCAGGTGACTGTTACCAGCGTATTCCAGTATTGGCTCAGTTGGATCAGGAAAGCCGTCATCGGGACGGCCCACCGTGAACGCACAGCCTGTTCGAGATAGCCCATGTGTTTTCGTGTGTGTGAAGAAGGGGTGACGTTGCAGGCAAAAATAGTAAAAAAATATCACATTGTGTCATTCCCGTTCATCGCCTTGTTTTTCCCGATTATCGGCCTTATTCGCCTTTTTGGCGTGGTATGAGAACTTTATGGACGATTCGTAGCGATATTTACAAAAACCGATTCGTTCGTTCATACAGCCTTTTCTGGCAATCTTTTTCGGGCTGTATGGACTTTGAATCAGTAGGTTAATGAACTTTTGCAGCAAATATTTTTAAACTTTTTCAGCTATGAAGAAACAACTACTTTTCTCAGCTTTTTTTGTCCTCGGGGCCGCTTTTGCAGGTTGCTCGGATGACGAAAAACCCGTGGATCCCGTTGCTTTGGCCGCACCCGTCCTGGCGGAAGACGCCGTAACGCAGGTATCGGTCGCCGTGACCTGGGATGCCGTGGAGAACGCCGCGTCCTACGCCTGTACGCTCGACGGTGGCGCCGAGACGACCGTAACACAGCCTTCGGTGCGCTTCGACGGACTGGAGCCCGGTCGCAGCTATACTGTCAAGGTAAAGGCTGTCGCGGGGCAGGAGCAGTACCTGGATTCGGAATTCGCCCAAATCACCCTGGCAACCCTGCCGGCCACGCAACTGGCGGCTCCTGTCCTCTCGGCGGGCGACGCCACGGAGAATTCCGCGACGGTCGTGTGGGAAGCCGTTCCCGATGCGGCATCCTATGTATATACGGTCGATGGCGGCGAGGAGCTGACCGTTACGGGTCTGTCGGCAGTCGTGACCGGGCTGGAATCCGGTATGCCGGCTACCGTGCGTGTGAAAGCCGTTTCCGGGCAGGTGCAGTTCCTCGATTCCGAATTCGCCGAGCTGACGGTCGCCGCCGCCATGGAACAGAATCCCTTTACGCTTTCGGCTGCCGAGACCGGGATGAACAGCATTTCCGTATCCGTATCTCCCAAAAGCAAGACGCGAACCTACTACTGTGGTTATGCCCTGAAGTCCGACTTCGACAAATACGCTTCGACGGAGGAATTTATCGGGTCGGTGCGCCGCAAACTCAGCGCTTCGGCCCTGATTGCGGGCGTTAGTTTCGAGGAGTACCTGGCCACACAACTCGTACAGGGTGACCATCCCTTCGAGTTCACCGGGCTGAAACCCGAAACCGACTATGTCGTTTACGCAGTAGGGTGGTACGCCCCGGGCGACCTGCTCACGACCGTCCTCGTATCGGCTCCTGCCACGACCCTTCCCGATGCGTCGGGCGAAGTGACGGTAACGTTCGAGAATGTCGCTTCCGACGGGTTCGATGTCGTCTGTACGCCCGATGCCGCCATCGAGAAATATTATGTCTATGTCCTGAAGACCTCTTCGTTGCCCATGCAAGTATTAATGGCCGGGGGACTGGAGGCGTTCAAGAAGGAGGTGATGCCCACCAAGGACGAGTATACCGGAACGCAGACCATCCGTAAGACCGGGCTGGCAGCCGGAACCTCCTATTCGGTCTGTGTGTTGGGCATCAGTAAGAGCGGCTCCGATTTCTGGATCGAGGCGACACAGAAGACCGAAAAGGCTGAATAAAAGATCACGTAAGAATTTCATAACCGATAAATACGAACAACAATGAAAAAGATCAGCAGAATTTTAATGTGTGCTTCCCTGTTGCTGGGTTTTGCCGCTTGCAGCGATTCCGATTCCGGTGACGACGGGGACAACAACGGGACGCAGCTCGCCGCACCCCTCCTCGCCCAGAGTTCGGTCGAGGAGACCGCTTTCTCCGTGACCTGGCAGGCCGTCGAGCATGCAAATGTATATGCTTATTCGCTCAATGGCGGCACTGAAGCGACCACGTCCGAAACTTCCGCCCGTTTCAGCGGCCTGAATCCGGGTACGGAATATACGGTCACCGTCAAGGCGCTCTCCACCGACCCGAAGTACACCGCATCCGATGCAGCCCAGATCAAGGTGACCACGCTCGCAGAGGATACTTCCGGAATGATCCAGTCGGCCGAGTTCGACGCCCTCGTCGGTGAGTGGGTCGGCAAGCAGAGCGTCAAATACGCTACGGGATTTGATCCTGCTACGGGCGGGTTTTTCTTCACGACCGAGGAGTGGACGTTCGATGTCGAAATCATGGCACAGGTCGGCTCGCGAAAATACCGCAAAGAAAACTATCTCGTCTGCCTTGGCCTCGGGGACTTCGAGAAAGAGGGCAGTGCCCGAACCTACGAACAGTTGATCGAAGAGGGCTTTTCCGTAGCCCGTGCGCTCGAAGGCTTCGGCCCCAAGTGGTTCCTCAAACTCCTGGAGGACGGTTCGATCGTCGTCGAAGCTACAACCAAGTTCAATGTCCTGAGCTGGTTCACTACCGATGAACTCGGCCCGGTTTACCTGCTCGGCGGTGCCGATGACAAGAGCTTCTCCGATTGCGAATGCGAGCTTCCCGTCACGATCGCCGGCGACGAACTGCGTGTGGGGTCGACCGTGATCTCCGGAAAAACCTGGACGCCGTCGCTGTTCCAGTGGCATCCCAAGCAGGGGGCTTATGCACGTTACTACCTCGGTGTGTCCGACATCGTGCTGACGCGTAAGAAATAAGCCTCCACCCGGCTACTTCAAGGCCCGTGTCCCCGACACGGGCTTTTTTGATGCCCGGGCATTTCCAAATAAATCCGGCATCGCCCCGGCTTGCACTATCTTTAACCCTGTTTTAAACAGGCGGCGCCTCGGCAAAATGCAAGTAAACTTGCTTTTGCTCTCGGCTTGCACTATCTTTGCAACCTAAATAATCAAGGTATGGCAGGTTCGAACTTTGTAGATTACGTGAAGATATTTGCCCGTTCGGGACACGGAGGGGCCGGCTCGGCGCATTTCCGCCGTGAAAAATTCGTGGCTTTCGGCGGCCCCGACGGCGGCGACGGCGGCAAGGGCGGTAGCATCGTCCTGCAGGGCGACAGCCAGTACTGGACGCTTATTCACCTCAAATACCAGCGCCACCAGTTCGCCGAGGACGGGCAGTGCGGCTCGGGAGCCCGCTCGTCGGGCCGGGACGCCCGGGACATCGTCATCCCCGTGCCGCTGGGCACGGTCGCCCGGCGTGTGGTCGAACAGGAGGACGGCACCACGCTCACCGAAGATGTCGGCGAGGTGACGGCCGACGGCGAACAGCTTGTACTGCTCAAAGGCGGCCGGGGCGGCCTCGGAAACTGGCATTTCAAGAGCGCCACGAACCAGACGCCGCGCTATGCGCAGCCGGGCGAGGAGGGCGACGAAGGCACCTTCATCCTCGAACTGAAGGTCTTGGCCGACGTCGGGCTGGTCGGGTTCCCCAATGTGGGCAAGAGCACCTTGCTCTCGGTGGTCTCGGCTGCCAAACCCAAGATCGCCAACTATGCTTTCACCACGCTCGAACCCAACCTGGGCATCGTCGAGGTGCGTGACCACAAGTCGTTCGTCATGGCCGATATTCCGGGTATCATCGAGGGGGCGCACGAGGGCCGCGGCCTGGGCACGCGCTTCCTGCGCCACATCGAGCGCAACTCGGTGCTGCTGTTCATGATCCCGGCCGACAGCGACGACCTCAAACGCGATTACGCGGTTCTGCTGGGCGAGCTTACGCAGTACAACCCCGAACTGCTCGACAAACAGCGGCTGCTGGCCATCACCAAATGCGACATGCTGGACGACGAACTGATCGAAGAGATGAAATCCCACCTGCCCGAAGGCGTCCCGTCGGTGTTTATCTCGTCGGTTTCGGGGCTGAATATCCCCCGCTTGAAGGACATGCTGTGGGACGCGCTGCAACCGTAGCGAAATCCACCTCGCGGTTGGCGATGCGGAGCGTGTATTTTCCGTTGAAATAGTCGATTATCCCATATACGGAGCCTGTGCCCTGCGGTACGGGCTCCGTTGCATAGGTGCATGTGCCCGCCGTGCGGACGGTGAATTCCCGTCCCGAGGCATCCGCTATCTGCCGCTCCGTCGTCGCGGGGCGTCCGGTCTCGGGATCGGGGTCGCACCAGTTGCCCTGCTGCACGAACCGCACTCCTTCGAAATGCACGTAGGTGTCGGTATGCCGCATGTCTACCTCCCCGAACGTGAGCGTCCGAGGCCGTAGGGGCCTGGTTTCCGCCTGCTTCCGCCGCAGATACAGCGCCGCCTCCGCCGGAGGTATCCTCCCCGGCCCGGCATATTCGCCCGTGGGGCGCGTGCCGAGCATTACCTTGCCGCCGTAGTCGCACAGGAACAGCCCGTTGCAATGGATCGTGACCGCCGTGCCGACCGGGTAGTCGACGTAAAGTTCCGTGGCGTCCACGGCTATCGAAATTCCGCCGCTCGTGTCTTCGACGACCAGTGTTTTGTAGAATTCTCCGTAGAGGTCGTTGCCCGTCACCACGCCTTCGACCGTGATGTCCTCCGTGACAGCGGCCTGCTCTCCCGTGCACCGCGATTTGAGCGCAGCGATCGTGGCCGTCCCCGCCGGTGGGTCGTCGTCGAATTCCAGCCCCGATGCCTTGTCGCACCCGGCGAGGACAGCCAACGCCAGCACGACGGACACGGCCGTCCGGAGTGCCGTGCGGGATATCGCCGGGAGCCGGTTAACGGGTACAATCGTTTTCATCGCGCAGTTTGAGGATGTAACGCCCTTCCCCGGTGGCGTCGTATTGCAGGATTCCCGTGAGTGTACAGCGGCCGACGGGCACCTCGTCGTCCGCAAACCGGGCGTAGCTGCGCACATAAGTGTAGACCGCCGCGCCTGTGTCGTCCGTGAAACGCTTGTATCCGGCCCATGTCCCGGGCGTAAGGTCTTCGGGAGTGTAGCCCAGAGCCCCGATCCGCACCAGCGTGCCGCATCGCTCCGGCGTCAGTTCGCCGGGCGACAGCAGGGTAGGGGCTATGGGTTCCAGCGCCTCCCCGTTGCGGGTCACCGCTGCGTCCAGCGCCGCTTTCGACCCTATGTAATCGGTCGCGAAACCGCTTCCTGCGGCGGGCATCCGCCCGGCCTGCAATACCCCGTGGCTTTCGCCCAGCGCCAGGCCCCTGAGCCTGAGCGTGACATGGCAGCCCTCCGGGAAATCGTTGTGCAGGTGGTCTATGCCCGCCATGACTTCGATTCCCGCCCCGTCCTCTTCGATGCAGAACGTGCGGTAGAAATTCTCGTCGTAATCGCTGGTGGTCACGCGCCCCGACACCACGATGTCCCCCGTGACGGGGAAGGTCGTCCCGGCGAATTTCTCACGCAGCTGCCGGATGGTCGCCGTGACGGGCTCGGGCGTGGCGTCGTCGCCGCGCTCCCCGAACCGGGAGTCGTAGCACCCCGCCGCGAGCAGGGCCACACAGAGCAGCGCCAACCGTCGCATGGGGTTATTGTTCGATGCGTGAATCCTTCAGGCCGAGGAAATAGAGGATGCCGTCCAGGCCGATGGTTGAAATGGACTGGCGGGCCGTGGCCTTCACCTTGGGTTTTGCATGGAATGCGATGCCCAGGCCCGCGAGGTTGAGCATCGGCAGGTCGTTGGCGCCGTCGCCGACCGCCACCGACTGGGCGATGTTGATCTCCTCGAACTGGCACAGCAGGCGCAGCAGCTCGGCCTTGCGGCGCCCGTCGACCACCTCGCCGACATAGCGCCCCGTGAGCTTGCCCTGCTCGATCTCCAGCTCGTTGGCATATACGTAGTCGAATCCGTATTTCTGGCGCAGGTAGTTGCCGAAATAGGTGAACCCGCCCGACAGGATCGCCGTTTTGTAGCCCACGCGCTTGAGGATCGTCATCATGCGCTCCAGCCCTTCGGTGATGGGCAGGTTACGGGCTATCTCCTCCATGACCGAGACGTCGAGCCCCTTGAGCAGGGCCACGCGCTCGGTAAAACTTTCGCGGAAGTCGATCTCGCCCCGCATGGCGCGTGCCGTGATCTCGCGCACCGCATCGCCTACGCCGGCGCGCTCGGCCAGTTCGTCGATCACCTCGGTCTCGATCAGCGTCGAATCCATGTCGAAGCAGATCAGGCGGCGGCTGCGGCGGTAGATGTCGTCTTTCTGGAACGAGACGTCGAGGCCGATTTCCGACAGGTTCATGAACCCCTCCTGCATCGTGCTGCGCTCCTCGTCGGTGAGCGACCCGCGCACCGAAAGTTCGATGCACGATTTGGCCGCACGGTCGTCCTCGCTGAGCGGGATGCGGCCCGTCAGGCGCTTTATGGCGTCGATATTCAGCCCGTGCTGTGCCACCACGCGTGTCACTTCGGCGATATGGCGTGCCGTGACCGTACGTCCCAGGAGGGTGATGATATAGCGGTTCTTGCCCTGCCGGCCGACCCAGTTGTCGTAGTTCTGTTCCGAAATGGGAGTGAAACGGATCATCACGCCCAGCTCCGATGCCTTGAACAACAGCTCCTTCATGATGTTGCCCGACTTGTCCGACGTGGTCTTGAACAGGATGCCCAGCGTCAGCGACTGGTGGATGTTGGCCTGGCCTATGTCGAGGATGAAGGCGTCGTAGCGCGCGAGTATTTCGGTGAGCGAAGAGGTCATGCCCGGCTTGTCCTCGCCGGAGATGTTTATCTGGATGATTTCGACGTTGTTTTGCATCGTGTAGCGTTTTTCCTTTTTTTCTTTTCTGTAAATTCGTAGACAAAGTTAGTAAACTTCTCTTTTTTTTGGTTATTTTTGCAGACAAACTTTATTCCCGGTTTATGTGGCCTCTTTTTTTAGGAACCGAGACGCCCGCGCCGCTGATGCTGCCCGACAGTGTGCAGAAAGCCCATTTCGCGGAGACCGTCCATAAAATTGCGAACCTCGATTTCGAGACCGTATTGCAGAACCTCCTCTCCGAGTCGGTCTGGATACTGCTGAAAATCCTCCTCGCGCTGGCGATCTATTTCGTCGGCCGCTGGATCCTGCGGCGCATCGTCAGGCTGCTCGACCTGGCGCTGGAACACCGCCGTGTCGATATTTCGCTGCGGTCGTTCATGCGCAACACCGTGCGCGTAATCTTCACGCTGCTGCTGGTGCTGATCGTCGTCTCGACGCTGGGCGTCAACGTCACGTCGCTCATCGCCGTCTTCTCCGCCGCCACGCTGGCCATCGGTATGGCCCTGAGCGGAACGGCACAGAACTTCGCGGGCGGCGTGATGATCCTGCTCATGAAACCTTACCGTGTCGGCGACTACATCTCGGCACAGGGGCAGTCGGGCACCGTGCGCGAGATCAAGCTCTTCTCGACGGTCATCACTACGGCCGACAACCAGACAATTTACATTCCGAACAACTCGATCGCCACGGCCATCATCGACAATTATTCCACGTCCGATACCCGCCGTGTGGACTGGACGATCGGCATTTCGTACGGCGACGACGTGGATACGGCGCGTGCGGCGATCCTCGCCATCCTTGCCGCCGATAACCGCGTGATGGGCGACCCTGCGCCCGTGGTGTGGGTCGCGGCCCTTGCCGACAGCTCGGTCAACCTCTCTGCGCGAGCCTGGGTGAAGAACGGCGATTACTGGAATGTGTTCTTCGAAAACAACGAAAAATTCTACAAACAACTGCCCGAAAAGGGGATCAACTTCCCATTCCCGCAGATGGATGTGCATGTGAAAAACAATTAATCTGCCTATAAAATGAAAAAACTGCTTATCATGGCCGTGGCGGCATGCTGCCTGGCGGCTTGCAACAAGGAACTCGGCCCCGAGTATAAGGTTGCGCCCGTAATTTCGAATGTCTCTTGCAGCCCCGGCCTTGATGATGTCCATGCCGGCGATGACGTCCGCGTAACGGCGACCGTCACGAGTGAATACGGATTTACCGGCATCAGCATCCTGCGTGCCCTCAACGACGACGAGACGAAGGTGAAGGAAGAGGGTGCATGGCTGAGTACCAACAAGACGGATACGGAAAAACGCTATTCAGGTACGATCGGCAAGGAGAAGGCCGGCACGAAAGTGACCTTCCAGATACTTGCCGTCTCTGCGTACAGCGTGTATACGTTCTCCGAGGTGTACGAGTATACCGTGCAGGAAGAGACCGACCCGGAGCCGATGCCCAACCCCGAAGCGAATTAATTTACCACACTATAATTTAATATGGAATTGAAAGAAATTCTGGCCATTTCGGGCCAGCCCGGACTTTATAAGTATGTAGCGCAGTCCACGCACGGTGTGATCGTCGAATCGTTGCTCGACGGCAGGCGGATGAACGCTTCGGCGACGTCGAAAGTAAGTTCGCTGACCGAGATCTCGATGTTCACAGAGGGAGACGACATTCCCCTGGCCGATGTGTTCACCAAGATCTATGCCCATACGGGCGGCCGCGAGGCCGTCAGCCCCAAGGAGGCCCCCGAAAAACTGAAAGCTTGTTTCGCCGAGGTGCTTCCCGACTATGACCGTGACCGGGTACACGTTTCCGACATCAAGAAGTGCTTTGCGTGGTATAACATCCTCGTCAAAGCCGGGTTTACCGAGTTCAAGCTTCCGGCCGAAACCGAATAACCCCTGAGCCCCGCCCGAGCGGGGCTTTTTTGTTGTGTCGTATCCCGATTAAATTCGTTTGTTTTTATCCGTAATCCCCGTGTTTGTATTATCTTTGTTCAACGGATAAAAATATCGCTATGGCTAAAATGACAAAAGTGCTGGCACTGGTTGCCCACGACAATATGAAACGCGACCTGGCCGAATGGGTCGACTGGAACAGCAGGAACCTGAGCCGCCATCATCTCGTTTGTACGGGTACGACCGGTAAGATGGTCGAAAAGACACTGCGGGATCACCGCGAGGAAGACGAATCCGCGGATGGGATCCGGGAATTGTCCGACCTGAAAATCACGCTGCTCAAATCCGGCCCGCTGGGCGGTGACCAGCAGTTGGGGTCGCTGATCGCCGACGGCAAGATCAACGCCCTGATCTTCTTCTGGGATCCCATGTCGGCGCAGCCGCACGACGTCGACGTCAAGGCGTTGTTGCGCCTGGCGACGCTCTACAATGTCCCGACGGCGATCAACCGTTCGTCGGCCGATTTCCTGATCTCGTCGCCGCTCTTCGAGGACGAGGAGTACGAGCCCGTCGTAAAGGATTACAAAGCCTATGTCGAGCGTGTGCTGAAGTAATGGTTGCGCTATGAGCATGTAAATGCCTGATCCCGTTTGGGATCAGGCGTATTTTTTGCTGTTTCGCACAGAGCGGGCAAAACCCCGTTCCATCTCCGTCTCGGTCACCGACCGGAATCGGCCTTCGTGTGAACCCGATCGATTACAGGTCGTGCGACAGCGGTGCGGGCACTGTGCCGCTCACGTCGAAATCGCCCCAGCGCTCGGCGATCGAGTCGAGCGTGGCGAACAGTTCGGGGATGTCGAGCAGCGTGACCAGCTTCAGGCGCGTAGGCTTGAAATCGGGCAGCCCCTTGAAATAGTTGGACAGGTGGCGGCGCATTTCGAGGATGCCCACGTATTCACCTTTGATTTCCAACGATTTTCGCAGGTGCTCCTTGGCGATCTCCACCCGCTCGCAGACCGATGGCTGGGGCAGCACTTCGCCCGTGGCAAGGTAGTGTTTCACCTCGCGGAATATCCACGGGCGCCCGTAGGTCGCGCGGCCGATCATCACGCCGTCCACGCCGTAGCGGTCGAACATTTCGGCCGCTTTCGGCCCCGAATCCACATCGCCGTTGCCGATGATCGGGATTTGTATCTGCGGATTGTTCTTCACCTTGCCGATCAGCGTCCAGTCGGCTTCGCCGCGGTACATCTGGGCCCGAGTGCGGCCGTGTATCGTGAGCGCCGCGATGCCGACGTCCTGCAGGCGCAGGGCTATCTCCTCGATGTTCTTCGACTCGTCGTCCCAGCCCAGGCGGGTTTTCACGGTCACGGGTTTGCCGACCGCCTCCACGATCCGCCGCGTCATTTCGACCATCAGCGGCACGTCGCGCATCATGCCCGACCCGGCGCCCCGCCCCGCGATCTTCTTCACGGGGCAGCCGAAGTTGATGTCGATGATGTCCGGGCCGGCCGCTTCGGCCATGCGCGCCGCCTCGACCATCGGTTCGACCAGATGGCCGTAGAGCTGGATGCCCACCGGACGCTCCGCGTCGTCGATTTCGAGCTTTTTGAGCGACTTGGCCGCGTCGCGTATCAGCCCGTCGGAGGAGATGAATTCCGTGTAGACCACGTCGGCGCCGAAACGCTTGCACATGTAGCGGAACGACGGGTCGGTCACGTCCTCCATCGGCGCCAGCAGCAGGGGTTTTTCCCCGAGTTCTATGTCGGCAATTTTCATGATTCGCCCGCTTGGTCGTGTGTTACGAGTATTTTGTCGATGCGGACGCCGTCCATGTCGACGATCTCGAGGTCGAAACTGTTCCAGCGGAGCTTCTCCCCCGTGGCGGGAATGTGTTTCAGCTGGTCGAGAACCAGTCCGCTGATCGTATTGTAGGCATTGCGGGGAATGGCGTTCTCCTCGCCGAAAAAGGCCAGGAAATCGTAAAACGGACACTGCCCGTCGATGAGTACGCTGCCGTCCTCGCGCCGTACGATGTCGGGTTCCCCGTAGCCGTCGGGGATCTCGCCGACCAGCGCCTCGAAGATGTCCTTCAGGGTGACGATGCCGCGCGTTACGCCGAATTCGTCGCACACGATGCCGTAGCCGAGCTGCTCGCTGCGCAATTGTTCCAGCGCGCTGTATACCTCGGCTCCCTCGTGGAAGAATTTGGCGGGCGAAAGGTGGTTGCGGATGTCGAAACCGGGTTCGTCGATATGCCGGAACAGGTCTTTCAGGTAGACGACGCCCGCGAGTTTGTCGAGGCTCCCTTCGCCGACGGGATAGCGGTTGTGGGGCTCCCGGTTGACCCGTTCGCGGATCTGTTCCGGCGTCATCGCGGTGTCGATCCATACCAGTTCGCTGCGGAAGGTCATGATCGACTCGACCGTCCTGTCGCCCAGCGAAAATACGCGGCCCATGATCTTCTGCTCTACCTCCTGCACTTCGCCGTCCTCCGCACCTTCCTGGATGATGGAGCGTATCTCCTCCTCGGTGACCTTCGAATCCGATTTGCGGAGCCCCAGCAGGCGGGTCACGCCTGCGGTGCTGCGCGACAGGAGCCATACGAACGGCGAGGCCAGCAGCG
>OGNY01000992.1_pt1 | contig 20826 bp, 17 predicted proteins | sample 1573551 | NCBI WGS metagenome assembly OGNY01 (sample SAMEA2581885, study PRJEB24529) | metagenome | biome: Human gut stool | place: China | collected 2011
TGGAGCAGGTGCGGACCCTGTATCCCCGGCAGCTTTCTCAGGTGGAGCGGTATCAGCGCTGCCTGCGCGGCACGAATCGATATAACCACTATCTCTATGCCGCCGTAGCGCGGCAGCGGCAGGCGGCTCAGGTGGCCCGCAGCGGGGGAAGCGGCGGCTTTGCCTCCCTTGGCGGTGGCGGCGGCTTTTCCGGCGGCGGCAGCGTGGGGACCCGCTGACCGCCTTTGACCAGATGTTCTTTTTTCTGCCCCATGGGGCAAATATACAGGAATAGGAGAATCACTATGGGATTATTCAGCAACAATAAGAAGCTCTGCCCGATCTGCGGCAATCCGACGCCCCGGCTGCTGCCCACAAAGATCGACGGTCAGCCCATCTGCAAGGAGTGCGACAGCAAGATCGATCTGCCCGCCGGGGCCGTGAACCAGATGTCACTGACGGACTTCAAGAAGTATCTCGTCGATTTTCAGGACAATCAGGCCTTGCAGGCCGAGTTTACCACCACTTACCGCTTCAACATCGGCTTTTGGGGCTGCTCCGTGTTTCTGGATGAGACCCACGGCCTGTTCCGCATGAAGGAGGACAGCGGCTGGGTCTTTCAGGGCAAGGAGCTGAAGTCCTTCCGCATTTCCGAGGATCGCAGCCCCCTGTTTGAAAGCGGCAGCGGTACGCTGAAGTGCACCGCCAGCGACGTTCCCGCCCGGGTGAACGCCATGGCGGACACCATCGCCCGGTTCCACATGGAAAAGCAGGAGTTTGAGCGCCGGGAGGCCATGGAGGGCCTGCACCGCTGCATGGACGAGACTAACGAGGAACGCCGGGAGCGGGAGCGGACCAACGATCTCTACCGGCCCCGGTTCGACGTGCCCGCCCCTGTCAAGGAGTTCCGTGTTGAGCTGACGTTGGACCACCCCTATTGGAAGTCCTTTGACGAGAAGATCTCTGCCCCGGAATTTGACCGGGACTATCCCCGGGCCGAGGACTACCTGCGGACCTACCGGGAGCAGACGGAGGAGCTGCACCTGCTGGCCTCCAAGCTGATGCGGATGATCGACCCCAACGCGGGGGAGACCCGGATCGGCGGCGGGGCGCAGAGCGTACAGGCGGCCCAGCCCACGGTGACGCTTCCCACAGACGCCGTCAGCGAGATCCAGAAGTACAAGGCGCTGCTGGACGCCGGCGTGCTGACGGAGGAGGAATTCTCCGCCAAGAAGCGTCAGCTTCTGGGAATTTGAGGGAGGAACGCATGAAGAAGTTTTTATCCTGCCTGTTGGCCATGGCTATGGCCCTGTCCCTGGTATCCTGCGGCGGGTCGGAGGATGTCTCCGACAGCGCCGGAGCGGAGGGGGAGAGCTGGGCGGTCTACTGGTACCTCTGCGGCAGCGATCTGGAGAGCAACGGCGGCTTTGCCACCATGGATCTCTCCGAAATGATGGAAGTGGAACTGCCGGAGAATGTGAATGTGGTCATCGAGACCGGCGGCGCGTCCGTCTGGCAGAACGATGAGGTGGACCCCTCCAAATTGCAGCGCTGGCTCTATAACAGCGAGGGCTTGCAGCTTTTGGAGGAGAGCGAGACCGCCAACATGGGCGACGCCCAGACGCTGTACGAGTTTTTGGACTTCGCCAACACCAACTATCCCGCCGACCGGGTGGCCGTGACCTTCTGGAACCACGGCGGCGGCAGCGTCAGCGGTGCGGCCTTTGACGAGCTGCACGGGCTGGATTCTCTGGACCTTGCCGAGATGTATCAGGCCTTTGACGCGGTGTGGCCCGCCGACAAGGACGATCCGGCGCTGGAGCTGATCGGCTTTGACACCTGCCTGATGGCCACGGTGGACGTGGCCGCCGTGTTCCAGAATTTTGCGAAATACTTAGTGGCCTCCGAGGAAGTGGAGCCGGCCAACGGCTGGCTGTATTCCAGCTGGCTGGGGGCCTTGGCAGAGGATCCGGCCATGGACGGCGCCAGGCTGGGCCGCGCCATCTGCGACAGCTATTACGAGGGCTGCGAGGCCGTGGGGACGCAGGATCAGACCACCCTCTCCCTGACGGATCTGAGAAAGCTGACGCCGCTGCTGGACGCCTACGAGGCTTTCGGTCAGGAGGCGCTGGCGGCCGCGGCGGAGGACCCCGCCTTCTTCGCGGAGCTGGGCCGCGCCGCCGCCCAGAGCGAGAACTACGGCGGCAACACCCGGGAGCAGGGCTTTACCAACATGGTGGACATGGGCCATCTGGCCCGGCAGACGGCGTGGCTGCTGCCCTCTGCCCAAAGCGTTTCCGACGCGCTGGCGGACTGCGTGCTCTACAAGGTGGGCGGGCCCTACCGGGCGGAGGCCACCGGCCTGAGCTGCTACTATTCCTATAACGGCGACATGGACGATCTCAACGGTTATCTCACCGTGGGCGAGGGCCTTGCCTTCAAGTATCTCTATGCCTATGAGCTTACCGGCGAGGTGGCCGAGGGCGGCGAGGACTATCTGGCGGAGCTGAATATCCAGGAGCTGCCGGAGCGCATGACCCTGCCGGAGACAGGCTGGGACGGTGCGCCCATTCACGTCACCGATGACGGCATCTCCTATCTGGAGCTTGGCCCGGAGGCCAACTCCGTGTTGGCTGGGATCGGCTTCTCCCTGTTCTATGTGGACGAGGAGACGGATCAGATGCTCCTGCTGGGAACGGACAACGACATGAACGCCGATTGGGACAACGGCGTGTTTTACGACAACTTCCGGGGCGTCTGGGGCGCGCTGGACGGCAATCTGGTGTACATGGAGCTGTCCTTCGACGGCGAGGACTACAACCTCTACTCTGTGCCCATCCTCTTGAACGGCGAGGCTTACAATTTGCAGGTGGCCTACGAGTTCGACACGGAGGAATGGAGCATTTTGGGAGCTACCCAGGGTCTGGACCCCTCCGGCATGGCCAGCAAGGAACGGCGGCTGCTGAAGGAGGGAGACGTGGTCACGACCATCTGGAAGCTGGCCACCCTCAGCGGGGACGACGAATTTGAAATGTATGCCGCCGACGAGGTGACGGTGACAGCCGACACCGCCTTCGGCGAGGCACCGCTGTTCGACGGCACCTATTCCATGGTCATTGAAATGCGGGACGTGGCAGGCAATTACGCCTATTCCGACGCTGTGAGTTTTGAATGTGTGGACGGGCAGGTCACCTCCACCACGATCTACGAGGACTGAGCGGGAGCCGTCCATTAAGTAGACAGCGGCAGGCATCGCTGCTCGCTCCAAGCCTGGATAACTTTTAGCGTGTCAAAAAAGTCTTTTCTCTCCACTGAACCAGTTTTCAATGGCAGAATTTGCCCGGGGCGAAACGCTCCAGCACGGCTGCTTTGTGCGAGAAGTACCATCTAAGCTCTCGTGCTGTACAGAAGCGGAAAGCTGATTTTGAAAAGTAATTTCTGCGCTTGCGCATTATGGCGCAAAACATCGAGGGGGCTATAAGCCCTCTCGATGCTTTTTTAATGAGGCAAAAACCCATTTATCCCCCGAAAAGGTGGATACAGATGCCATGTAGCTTATCCCTGCCGCAGCAAATCGAACAGAGTGTCATTAAGGAAAAACTGCTTTTCGCCGGGTTTCGTAAGATTTCTTCCGAAGTTCAAAAAAGTTCTTGCATCGTACACCGGTGTACGGTGTATGATTTTATCGCGAAAAAAGAGGCCAAATGCAGAAGGAGTGTTGACCGGCAGCGGCGGCCGCTCCGGTGACATTTCATGTCGAAAAAAGGACGTTTCATGCAGACGGCCCCACAAAGCGCGGAAAAGCTGGTACACTAAATCCGTGAACCTGTAAAAGTGTCCGGGGGACGTCCCCCGGACCCGTAGGGGAGACCCCTACGGGATACCACTCTGCCCGCGGGAGATAGGACCCGGGCGGGGAAAAACCAAAGGAGGACAACTATGAAAAAACGAATTTTGAGCTGCCTTATGGCGCTGGCCCTGTGCCTGACGCTGCTGCCAGCCACGGCACAGGCGGCGGAGGAGGACACGCACACGCACTGCCTCTGCGGTAAGAGCGGCTGCACCGAGGCAGACCGTGTGGAGATTGCCTTTTCTAAGTGGCTGACCAGCGATAGGGAGCAAACTAGTAATTCGTGGAGATTGGATTGTGGTAACGTGGGTGACACTACCGGTAATCGGGTGGACTCAGAAAACGGTAATGGTAATTGGGTTTTGGAAGATGGTCGCTATTATCTAAGGACTGGTGTTGAAAATTATACAAAATACAGTGAAGTTAAGATCGACCGCACTATTGTGATCAGAGGCGACGTCACCATCTGCCTGAACGGCCAGACGCTCGAAAGCAGCGCCAAAGATCAGCCCGTGTTTCTGGTTGAAGCCGACAGCACGCTGACCCTGACGGATTGCAAAGGCAATATGGGCAAGGTCAAGCACACCAGCGACGGCTCCGGCAGCGGTGTGAAAGTGGAAAGCGGCGGCACCTTTAATATGTATGGCGGCACCATCACCGGCAACACGACGACGCAGCGAGGCGGCGGCGTGTGTGTGACCGGCACGAACAGCAAATTCAACATGTACGGCGGCACCATCACCGACAACACGGCGACCAAGGGCGGCGGTGGCGTGTATGTCAGCGGCGGCACCTTCACCATGAACGGCAACGCCAGCGTCACCAGCAACAGAGCGACCGACCGGGACAACGGCACCGGCGGCGGCGTGTATGTGGTGGACGGCACATTCACCATGAACGACAACGCCAGCATCACCGGCAATACGGCGACCTCCACTGACGGCGGCGTGGGTGTGTACACCACCTCCACCACCGCCACCTTCACCATGAACGGCGGCACCATCAGCGGCAACACGGCGACCAACGGCGGCGGCGTGGGTGTGTACGGTACGGGCAGCGCCTTCATCATGAACGGCGGCGCCATCAGCGGCAACACGGCGACAAACAACGGCGGCGGCGTGTATGTCAGCAAGAGCGGCACCTTCGAAATGCACAACAGCGCCAGCGTCACGGGCAACACGGCGTCCGACAACACGGCGGACCAAGGCAATGGCGGCGGCGTGTATGTGTACAGCGGCACATTCGAAATGAACGACACCGCCAGCGTCAGCGGCAACACGGCGACGAACAGCAAATCGGAGAACACCACCTACGGCGGCGGCGTGTATGTCAGCAGCAACGGCACCTTCAACATGAACGGCGAGGCAACGAGTGTCAGCAACAACAAGGCGACAAACGGCGGCGGCGTGTATGTCAGCAAGAGCGGCACCTTCAACATGAACGGCAACGCCAGCATCAAGAGCAACACCGGCAACGGTGTGTGTGTCGGAGAGCGCGCCACCTTCACCGTGTCCAGTGCGCCGACCGTCACGGGGAACACAGTGAAAAATACTGTGGGAAATGCTGCCAGCAATGTGTATCTGAATGGGGGCGCCTACATCACCATTGGCAAGAACGGTCTGACCGACGGCGCAAGCATCGGCGTGACCAAGAAGAAGGGGGTCGACAACGGCGTCATTGCCAAAAATGTGAGTACGGATTACAGCGGAAAATTCTTCAGCGACGACAAAACGCGTGAGGTCAAGTACAAAGACAACCAGCTGGTGCTGGCAGAGAAGGACACGTCCGCCGAGACGCACACGCACTGCCTCTGCGGCAAGACGCATACCGCCATCGGCGACCACCAGACCGAGCAGGAAGTCACTTTTGCCACGGAACTGAAAATGGAAAATGGCAAGCTAATGAAGGGTGGTCGTGAGTGGATAAAGAGCATGGTTAACCGCGCTGATGGTGGCAGAGAACAAAGAGGCTATGTCCTTTCGCAGGGCGAGTATTATCTGTACGGGGACATTACTCTCAGCGATGCGGCTATCCTGATCAACGGTGATGTCAAACTCTGTCTAAACGGACACACCATTGATCGTGCAAACAAAACTGGGGGCATCGACTATGTGATTTGGGTCCTTGGCAATGACAAAGCGCATCTGACCCTGACCGACTGCGTAGGCGGCGGTACGATCAAAGGCGGCGGCAACGGCGGCGTAGATATATTCGGCTTCTGCACGCTGGATATGTTTGGCGGCACCATCACCGGCAACACCAACAGAGGCGTAGGCGTTGGCCAATTCGGTGAATTCAATATGTACGGCGGCAAGATCACCGGCAACAGTGCTGGATTTGGCGGCGGCGTGTATAACGGCGGAACCGTCAACATGTACGGCGGTGAGGTCAGCGACAACACGGCCAGCAACAAGGGCGGCGGTGTATATATGGAGGCTTCCGTGGGGAATTACCAAGGCGGTATCCTCAATGTTTCTGGCGCGGCCAAGATCACCGACAACACAGTAAAGGGCGTGGCGAACAACGTCTATCTGCCCAGCGGAAAGACCATCGCCATCGGCACGGGCAGTCTGAGCGGCACCATCGGCGTGACCACGGAGCCGAAACCGGCTGCGGGCAAGCCTGTGAAGGTCATCGCGGATACCAAGGGCAACGCCGGACTTACCACCCACGTTGTCTCCGACGATAACGCATACGAAACCGCTGTTCAGGGCAGCACCATCGTGCTTCAGGTCGTGGGCGACGGCGGCACGACACCCGCCGGGAAACCAGCCCCGAAATACACCCCGCCCACGGCAAAGACCGGACTGGTTTACAACGGCACGGCGCAGGTGCTCATCAGCGAGAGCCACGTCGAGGGCGGTATGATGCAATACCGCTTGGACAACGGCGCTTACAGCCCCGACCTTCCCACCGCGACCAACGCGGGCATCTACACTGTTTACTATAAGGTCGTGGGTGATGCTTCTCACAACGATGTAGCGGAGAAGTCGCTCAAGGTAACGATTGCAAAGGCCTCACTCAGCGGCACGCCCGCGTATACGCTCATCACCTCCATCGGCAAGACGCTCGCTGACGCAAATCTGACCGCCGGTGACATCAAGCCTGAGAATGGTCAGATCAAGTGGGTGGACGAGAACGGCGTGGAGCTGGCTGTGAGCACCGAGGTCAAGGCGAACACCGCCTACCGGTGGAAATTTACCCCCGATGATACCTCCAACTACGAGGAGTTGACCGGCAGCATCACGCTGTATCCCGCCTCCACGGACGGTGGCGGCAGTTCCGGCGGTGACGGCGGTTCCTCCTCCGACCGGGACAGCTCCGACAGCAATCCAATCATCAAGACGGAGACGAAGAACAATCCCGACGGCTCCACCACCAAGACCGAGACCCGGAGAGACGGCTCCGTGACCCAGACCACCACCGGCAAGGACGGCGGCACCTCCAAGACGGAGACCAAGCCTAATGGCAGTTCCGTCACCGAAAACAAGGCCGCTGACGGCTCCACCGGCACGGTGAAAACCGACAAGAACGGCCAGACCACGGCGGAGACGAAGGTCAGCGCCAAGGCCGTGGAGGACGCCAAGCGCAACGGCGAGGCGGTGAAGGCTCCCGTGGAGGTCAAGGCTTCCCGCGATTCCAGCACCGCGCCTGTGGTGAAGGTGGAACTGCCCAGAAACTCCGGCGAGACCAAGGTGGAAATTCCCGTTTCCAACGTGAAGTCCGGCACGGTGGCGGTCCTCGTCCACCCCGACGGCACGGAGGAGATTTTGAAAAACTCCATTCCCACCGAGGACGGCATCCAGTTGACCGTGGACGGCAATGCCACGGTGAAGATCGTTGACAACTCCAAGGGCTTTATCGACACGAGAAATCACTGGGCCGAGGACGCCATCGACTTTGTGAGTGCCCGGGGACTGGTGAACGGCATGAGCGCCACGATCTACGCTCCCAACGCCTCCACCACCCGTGCCCAGTTGTGGACGATTTTGGCGCGGCAGAACGACGCGAATCTGAACGGCGGCAGCATCTGGTACGAAAAGGCCCAGAATTGGGCCAAGGACAAGGGCGTTTCCGACGGCGCGAACCCCAACACCGCCATCAACCGTGCCCAGATGGTGACGATGCTGTGGCGTGCCGTGGGCCAGCCCGCGGCGGGCGGTACGGCGAACTTTACCGATGTTTCCGCTGACGCTTACTATGCGGGCGCGGTGTCCTGGGCCGTGGAGAACGGCATCACCACCGGCGTGGGCGGCGGTCGCTTTGACCCCACCGGCGCCTGCACGAGAGCGCAGATCGCCGCGTTCCTGGCACGGCTGTACACGGAAAAGTGAGATCAAGACCTCTTATAAAATCCCTCCCCGGTTCAAAATGAACCGGGGAGGGCAGGCGTCAAAGCAGGCGGCAGCTAAGAGACAATCGTAACGGAACGTTTCATCCTCATCTTTTTTTGAACGCCGCAAAATTCTGCATTTTTCTGGAAAAAGATGCGGATAACACTGGCATAATCTAATGCCGCTTGGCGAACGTCAAAAACCCTAAAAACCGGCTAAGAACCGTATCCATCAGGACCTGTGCGGCGATATTGACAACGATTGAATAAGCTGTCTGTGTGTCTCCTGCGGAGAGGGGACCGCACAAGCGGATCTCCGAGGTTTTTGCGTTGACGGATGAAAGGGGAGGTGTTACAGTATATCAAGAGAAACCGACACAGACCGAAAAGGTGAGCGTTCATGATACAAATTGGCTTTTGCGACGATGATCTATCCATATTGAGTGAGCTACGGGTGCTGCTGGACCGCTACCGGGTGGAGCGGAACGTGGAAATTGCCTCCGCAGCCTTTCAGAGTCCCTTGGAGCTGCTGACAGAGATTGAGCGGGGGACCCGCTTTGATATTCTGCTGCTGGATGTGATGATGCCGGGGGAGAACGGGATCGATACCGCCCGGGAGATCCGCCGGTATGACCAGAGCATGAAAATTATTTTCCTTACCTCCTCAGCGGAATTCGCCGTGGAGTCCTACACCGTGGGGGCCTATTTCTACCAGCTCAAGCCCATTTGGCAGGAGAGTTTTTCCCGCTTGCTGGACTCCGTGATCGCGGAATGTGCCAAAAGCGGCAGTATGAGCCTGATCCTCCGCTGCAAAAGCGGCATCACCCGGGTGGAACTGGACAAGCTGGAATACTGCGAGGTGCTGGGCCGGGCCCTGTGGCTGCACTTGACGGACGGCACGGTGCTGGAGAGCGGCGGCGGTATGGACCATCTCTGCGAGCAGCTGACGGAACATGACAATTTCCTGCGGATCCACCGGTCCTATCTGGTGAATCTGGATCACATCAAGTCCATCGTGCCCAAGGCCATCACCATGGATTCTCTGGCGGAATTGCCCGTCCCACGGGGAAAATACGCGGAATTGAAGGATCTGTATTTGGAATACGCCTTCCGCAGAAAGCAGGTGTTTTTGACATGACGGCGGATGCGATCCTTTATGCATGTAATACCGTGGCGGTGGGACTGTTCGGCATCGTGCTCTCCGCCGCCTTCTGCAACATCCGGTGGACCCGGCGGAACGTCTGCTGCATGGTTGCTTCCACCCTGGCCATTTTCCTGATCCAGGGGATCGTCTATCTGGGGATCGACCCGGCGCTGGGGCCGTATCTCTACCCCCTCCATACTCATCTTCCTCTGGCGATCACCCTCTGCCTGCTGAGCCACGAGCGGCTCTGGCCGGTGATCTCTGTGCTGACGGCGTATCTCTGCTGCCAGCTCCGGCGGTGGCTGGCGCTGGTGTGCGTGTGGGCCTTTTCCGGGGGCGATCGGATGCAGTATGCGGTGGAGCTGATCGTGACGCTGCCGCTGCTGCTCCTGCTGCTGCGGACGGCCCCGGCAGTGCGGTCTATTTCCCGCTATTCAGTGACCGTCCAGTGCCAGTTCGGCTGCACGCCAGCCCTGTATTACGCCTTTGATTACCTGACCCGGGTCTATACGAATCTCCTTGCCGACGGAGACCCGGCTGTGGTGGAGTTCATGCCCTTTGTGTGCTGCGTGGCGTATTTGATGTTTCTGGCGCGGCTGTCGAAGGAGCAGGAGGCCCGGGCCCATCTGGAGCAGCTGCAAAACAGCCTGAATCTGCAAGTCGGTCAGGCGGTGCGGGAGATCGAAGCTCTCCGGGAATCCCAGCAGAAAACCAGAGCCTACCGGCACGATCTGCGGCACCATCTGCAATACCTGTCCGGCTGTCTGGAAAACGGACAGTACGAGCAGGCCCAGCGGTACATCCACGAGATCAACGCGGAAATCGAGGCGGCTCGCGTGGTGACCTACTGCGAGAACGAGGCGGCGAACCTCATCTTCTCCGCCTTCGCGGCCCGGGCGGAGGCTCAGGGCGTGAAATTCTCCCTGCAGGCGGTGCTGCCGCACATCCTGCCCATCTCGGAGAGCGATCTGTGCGTGCTGCTGTCCAATGCGCTGGAAAATGCCCTTCACGCCTGCAAGGAGGCAGATGACAGCATCGAGGTACAGACCTACGAGAGAAACGGAAAATTCTTCTTGCAGGTGGTCAACGATTGCCGGAAGGCCGTGCGGTTCGAGGATGGAATTCCGGTAACGGACCGACCGGGCCACGGCATCGGCGTGAGCAGCATCTGCGCCATTGTGGAGCGGTATGGCGGGCTTTACAGCTTCTCCGTGAAGGAGGGAAAGTTTGTCCTGCGGGTCTCCCTCTGACGGCCAAATTACATTTCATGTCATTTTGGGGACGTTTCGTGCAGAGACGTCCCTTTTTCATGCTTCCCGGTGTATCATGACCATAACAAGAACCAACAGCAGCTTTTCCTGTAGCCGTAGCTATGTTGATAAGAAAAGGAGGGCCATGATGGGAGCATTCAGTGATAACAAAGAGAACTGTCCGGTCTGCGAACGTGTCAACGAGCGGCCCTTAACAGAATCTGAGCCGTACGCCGCCGCGCTTCAGGAGAATCAGGCTTTGCAGGCGACGTTCCAGTCCACATACTGCTTCCGCGCCGACCAGGGGGACGGTCCCCTGTTTCTGGATGAGGAGCACGGACTGCTGTGCGTAGGGGAGGACGGCTGGGTCCTGGAGGGGAAGGCGCTGCGCTCCTTCCGCATTTCCGAGGACGGCGCGCCGCTGTTTGAAAGCGGCATCGGTACCTTGAAATGCACCGTCAGTGATGTGCCCGACCAGGTGAACGTTATGGCGGCGGAGATCGCCCGGTTCCATCTGGAGCGCCAGAGATTTGAGCGCTGGGAGGCCATGGATGGCCTGCACCGCGCGGGGACCGAGAGCAGCGAGGAGCGCCGGGAACGGGAGCGGACCAACGATTTGCGCCGGCCCCGGTTCGATGTGCCTGCCCCCGTCAGAGAATTCCGGGTGGAGCTGACCTTGGATCACCCTTACCAGACCGCCTTCGACGCGAGGATCGCCGCTCCGGCCTTTGACCGGAACTATCCGCGGGCGGAGGATTATCTGAAGTCCTACCGGGAACAGACAGAGGAGCTGCATCTGCTGGCCGCAAAGCTGATGCACATGATCGCCCCCGGCGCGGGGGAGACCCAGAGCGGCTTTGGCTGGGTGCGTTCCATGCAGATGGCGCTCAGCCGGATGCCGCGGACGAGAGCGTTCCTCTTCTGATGCCGGGCCCAGCCGCCGTGGCGGCGGAGGTTGATCGAGCAAAAACGAATACTCTTGGAGCTACAAAAACCCCGGGCGCTGTGCTTGCACAGCGCCCGGGTTCGTCTCTCTTGCCAACAGGGAAGGGGTCAAATAGGTTTTCTGCTTTCTTGCCGGGGTCAGCTCGTGGGACTCATGGGAAGGATCAATTTGCATTTGTCATGATATTCATTACATAAATAAAGAATAGTGTATCCGGTTGGGTTGTCCCTATCATTTTCGCTTATCCAGATACAGCCTGCTTTGAGTGTGATATCCTGTCCGCTTAGCTGGAAGGAAGTGCGACCTGGTTTTCCCCATTCCCAGAAATAATCCTCGTTGATCTTCCCCGTCTCCATGAACTCATATTGGAGCTGGGCGTAATAGCTCCGCACGTTGGCCCAGTCGGTTGCGACGCGCGCCTTGTGAAGCTGTGAACTGAAGGTCGGGATCGCGACGGCCACCAGAACGGCGATGATCGCCACAACGATCAGCATTTCCATCAGTGTAAATCCGTGATTCCGTTTTGCGGTTGGGGTTGTTCTCTGTTTCGTCATTTTGCCACCATTTTCCATACCGTATCGGCGCGGGCCGCCCATAGGGAACAGGGGGCCTGCCGTATATGCTCTGTTTTGCCCGACTCTCGATTCAGGTGTGAGCCGGGTCGGAGTTTTTATTATATGGATAGCACCTGCCGCTGTCAATTCTTTGCGGCAAACTTTTCAAATTTTGTGCATTTTGGTGAAGAAAACGGGCACTTTGCAGGATCATTGGACGGAATATGGCGGACATATATCCGCAAATGAACAACAGCAGCGGCAAATTGCCGCTGCTGCTCTGCGTGTCGAAAAAGTCTTTTCTCCCCGTTGTGCGTCCGAAAGGGGGGAGGCCGTCACTGGATGGCGAAGATCAGCTCCGCGGTGCAGGCGGTCTCGCCGTTCACCGTGGCGGTGCAGACGCCGATGCCCACCGGACCCCGGCGCTTGGTGAGGGTACATTCCAGCTCCAAAACGTCCCCGGGGATGACCTGCCGCTTGAAGCGGGCGTTTTTCACGCCGCCGAACAGGGCGATCTTGCCCCGGTTCTCCGGCAGGGATAGAATCGCCACGGCCCCTACCTGAGCCAGCGCCTCTAAGATCAGCACACCGGGCATGACGTGCTTTTGGGGGAAGTGGCCGCAGAAAAACGGCTCGCCCACGCTGACGCACTTGATGCCCTTGGCCCACACGCCGGATTCCCCGTCGGTGATGCGGTCCACCAGCGCGAAGGGGTAACGGTGGGGCAGGATCTCGGCGATCTCATTGGAATTTAACTGCAAGCCCATGTCAGTCCTCCCATTTCTTCAGCAGAAGGCTGCCGTTGTGTCCGCCGAAGCCCAGAGAGTTGCTCAGGGCGTACCGGATGTCCGCCGGACGGCCCTCGTTGGGTACGATGTCCAGATCGCAGTCCGGGTCCGGGGTCTGATAGTGGATGGTGGCGGGGAGGAAGCCGTCCCGCAGGCTCAGGGCGGTGAAGATGGCTTCCACGGCCCCGGCGGCTCCCAGCATATGCCCGGTCATGGACTTGGTGGAGCTCATAGCCAGCTGATAGGCGTGAGGGCCGAACACGGTTTTCACCGCGGCGGTCTCCCCGGCGTCATTGAGGTGGGTAGAGGTGCCGTGGGCGTTGATGTAACCCACCTGCTCCGGCGCAACGCCGCCGTCGGTCAGGGCCATGGCCATGGCCTTGGCGCCGCCGCTGCCGTCCGCAAGGGGGGCGGTGATGTGGTGAGCGTCGCAGGTAGCGCCGTAGCCCACCACCTCGGCGTAGATCTTCGCCCCGCGGGCCTTGGCGTGCTCCAGCTCCTCTAAGAGCAGCACGCCCGCGCCCTCGCCCATGACGAAGCCGCTGCGCTCCCTGTCAAAGGGAATGGAGGCCCGATTGGGGTCCTCCGTCTGGGTCAGGGCCTTCATGGAGGTGAAGCCGCCGATGGACATAGGCGTGATGGAGGCCTCGGTGCCGCCGCAGAGCATGACCTCGGCGTAGCCGTCCCTGATGTAGTGGAACGCGTCGCCCACGGCGTTGGTGCCTCCGGCGCAGGCGGTGACGGGGCAGGAGCACATGGCCCGGAAGCCCGCGTCGATGGCCACCTGACCCGCCGCCATGTTGCAGATGGCGGTGGGGACATAGAAGGGGGATACCCGGTCAAAGCCCTTTTCCAGGCCCCGGCTGTGCTCCGCTTCCGTGATGGCCTGTCCGCCGATGCCGCTGGAGAGGATCACACCGCAGCGGTCCGCATCCGCCTGCTCCACGGAGAACCCGGCGTCCGACAGGGCCTCCCGCGCCGCCGCCACGGCGAACTGGGTGAAACGGCCCATGCGCTTGGATTCCTGACGGCCCAGCAGGGCCTCCGGGTCGAAGCCCTTTACCTCTGCCGCCAGCTTTACCTTCTGAGCGGCGGGATCGTAATGGGTGATGGGGCCGATGCCGCACACGCCGTTTTTCACGGCCTGCCAGCTTTCTCCCGCCGTCAGTCCAATGGGGGTCACAGCCCCCAGACCGGTGATAACAACTCTGCGTCGTTCCATGTCGCGTTCCTCCTCACATACTCATGCCGCCGTCAACGGCTAAGACCTGCCCGGTGATGTAGCCCGCGTCCTCGTCGGCTAAAAAGGCCACGGCCTTGGCCACGTTTTCCGGCGTGCCCATGCGGCCCATGGGAATGGAGCCGAGGGCGGCGTTTTTCGCGGTCTCCGACAGTGCGGCGGTCATATCCGTGTCGATAAAGCCGGGGGCCACGGCGTTGACGGTGATGTTCCGCCCCGCCAGCTCCTTGGCAAGGGATTTGGTCATACCGATGACGCCGGCTTTGCTGGCGGCGTAGTTCACCTGTCCGGCGTTGCCCCGGAGGCCCACCACGCTGGAGAGGTTCACGATGCGGCCATAGCGCTGTTTTACCATCTGCCGGGCCACGGCCTTCATGCAGAGGAAGGCGCCCCGGAGGTTGGCGGCGATGACGGCGTCGAAATCCTCCGGCTTCATCATCATGAGCAGGCCGTCCTTGGTGATGCCCGCGTTGTTCACCAGAATGTCGATGCGGCCAAAGGTTTTGAGGGCGGCGTCCATCAGGGCCTTCACCTCGTCCTCTTTCGACACGTCGCACCGGATGGCCACGGCCTTGGCTCCAAGGGACTCACAGGCGGCAACGGTCTCATTGGCCGCCGCTTCGTTGCCCGCGTAGCAGAGCACCACGTTGGCTCCGCCCCGGGCCAGCTCCAGACAGATCGCCCGGCCCAGTCCCCGGCTGCCGCCGGTGACGACGGCTGTTTTTTCAGAAAAATTCATAGAGATGCTCCTTTGAGGGTCTCCGTCAGCTGTTCCAGCTCCGCCGCGGTCTCCACAGCGTACACCGGCAGCTCCGGGACGGTTTTCTTCACAAAGCCGCTGAGGGCCTTGCCCGGGCCGATCTCCACCAGCGCGTCCAGCCCCATGGCGGCCATGCGGCGGAGGGAATCCTCCATGTAGACGCTGCTCTGCACCTGCCGCACCAGCAGCTCCGGGATGGCAGCACCATCGGGACGCTCCGCGCCCAGACAGTTGAAGATCACGGGGATCTGCGGCTCCCGGAACTCCACGGTGCGGAACCGTTCCGCCAGCGCGTCCCCGGCGGGGGCCATGAGGGGGGTGTGGAAGGGGCCGCTGACCTTCAGCGGCAGGCAGCGGCGGGCACCTTTTTCCTTTGCCAGAGCCGCCGCGGTCTCCACGGCGGCCTTTTCGCCGCCGAGGACCAGCTGGCCGGGGCAGTTGTAGTTGGCGATGACCACGCAGCCCTCCTTGGCGGCCTCGTTGCAGGCGGCCTGCAAGGCCGCCCGGTCCAGCCCCAGCACCGCTACCATGGCAGAGGGCCGTCCGGCTGCGGCTTCCTCCATGGCTTTGCCACGGAAGGCCACCAGCTCCACGGCGGTGTCGGCGTCAAAGACCCCGGCGGCGTGGAGGGCGGAATACTCGCCCAGAGACAGTCCGGCGGCAGCGGCGGGGACGATGCCCCGCTCCGCCAGCAGCGCGGTCATGCCCGCGGCGAAGGCCACCATGCAGGGCTGGGTGTAGCGGGTCTCGTTCAGAACGCCCTTCGCGTCGGTGAAGGAGACCTCCTTCAAATCGAAATCCACCTGCTCCGCGGCGCTGTCCAGCCCGGCGCGGAAGGCGGGGAAGCGCTCATACAGGTCAGCGCCCATGCCGGGGTGCTGGCTGCCCTGTCCCGCGTATAAAAATCCTAACTTCATTGTGCGGACCTCCATTCGTCCATGATCTGAGCCATCTGCTCCGGCACGGTGGAGAGGGCGTTCACCTCACCGCCGGCGGCTCCGCAGAAAAACAGGCCGTTCTCCCAATCGCCGTCCCGGGCGGCGATAAGGGCCTTGGAAATGCAGTAGGGGGCGTTTTTGCCGTCGCAGGTGACGATGCACTTCACGCACCGCTCCGGAGGCGGCTGAGTGCCGTCCTCTACCCGCCGGATCAGGGGACTGCGCAGCGCTCGTCCCGGCATCCCCACGGGGCTTTTCACCAGAGTGATGTCGTCGGCCTTTGCCGCTAAGAGCCGCTGCTTGTAGCCCTCGGAGGCGTCGCACTCCGCCGTGGCGATGAACCGGGTGGCGAACTGCGCCCCGGCAGCGCCCTCCTTCATGTAGCGGGCCATGTCTGCGCCGTTTTTCACGCCGCCGGCCACGAAAACCGGAATGTCCCGGCCTGCCTTGTCCCGGAAGGGGGCGATGGCGGTCAGGACCTCCCGCAAAAGGTCGGAAAGGGAGGGGGGCGCGTCTAAATCCTGCCGGGAGAAGCCCAGATGCCCCCCGGCCTCCGGTCCCTCCAAGATCAAAAAGTCGGGGATGCGGCCATAGTGCCGGTCCCACAGCTTGCACAGCAGCCCCGCCGCCCGGCCGCTGCTGACGATGGGGGCGATGGCGGCGTCACTGTCGGAAACTTCGGAGGCCAGCGCGGGGAGATCCTTGGGTAGTCCCGCACCGCAGACGATGGCGTCAGCCCCCGCCCGGAGGGCGGTGCGGACGCTGTCAGCATACTGGGTGGTGGCAACCATGGCGTTGACGGCGATCAGCCCCGCGCCGTGGGCCAGTTCCTTGGCATGGCGGACCTGCCGGTCCAGCGCCCGGAGGTTGGCCTCAAAGGGACGTTTGGCGAAATCCGGCTCCTGAAAGCCGCAGACGGCGGTGGAGAGGGTCCCCATGCCGCCGCAGGCGGCTACCGCTCCGGCAAGGCCGTCCAGACTGATGCCCACGCCCATGCCCCCCTGCAAAATGGGGAGGGGGAGGGTTTTTCCCCGGATCGTTACTGCCATGCTGCCTCCGTGGCCTTCAAAACGGCCCGGCTGCTGTTGTACAGTTCCTCGAAAATTTGCCGCAGGGGCTTGATCTCGTGGAGCATACCGGCCACCTGACCGGCCATGACGCTGCCCCGCTCCATGTCTCCCTCGAACACCGCGCGGCGGAGACCGCCGAGGGTGACGTGTTCCAGCTCCTCCAGCGTGGCTCCACGCTTTTCCAGGGCGAGGTATTCCCGTGCCATTTTGTTTTTCAGCACCCGCACCGGCCCGCCGATGGAGCGGCCCGTCACGGTGGTGTCGCTGTCCTTGGCCTTCAGAAGGGCCAGCTTGTAGTTTTCGTGGATGGGGCACTCAAGGCTTGTCAGCAGGCAGGTGCCCACCTGAATGCCGCAGGCCCCCAGAGCGAAGGCCGCGGCCGCCTGCCGTCCGTCGGCAATGCCGCCGGCGGCGATGACGGGGACGTCCACCGTGTCGATGACCTGGGGTACCAGCGCCATGGTGGTCATTTCCCCCACATGGCCGCCGGACTCCATGCCCTCGGCGATGATGGCGTCGGCTCCCTGATTCACCAGCCGCTTGGCAAGGATGGAGGCCGCCACCACGGGCAGCACCTTGATCCCGGCCTCCTTCCATGCGGGGATGTACTTGCCGGGACTGCCCGCCCCGGTGGTCACCACCTGAACGCCCTCCTCTATGATGATCTGGGCCATTTCGTCGGCGCAGGGGTTCATCAGCATCAGGTTCACGCCGAAGGGCTTGTCCGTCAGGCTCTTGCAGATGCGGATCTGCTTGCGCAGCAGGTCCGCCTCCAGCATCCCGCCGGTGGCGATGACGCCCAAGGCTCCCGCGTTGGAACAGGCGGCGGCAAATTCGCCGGTGGCGATGTTGGCCATGCCGCCCTGGATAATGGGGAACTCCGTCCCCAGCAGCTCGTTGAGTTTTTTCATAGTGTACTCCTCAATTTCACGCCATTTCCAGCACCGCGCCGCCCCAGGTAAGACCGCCGCCAAAGGCGGTCAGCAGCAGGCGGCTGCCGGGACCCACGCGGCCCTGCTCCACCAGCTCGCTGAGGACCAGCGGGACGCTGGCAGCGGCGGTGTTGCCGTAACGGTCGATGTTTTTGTAGTATTTTTCCGGCGGGATGCGGTATTTCCGCACCGCCAGGTCAATGATGCGGGCGTTGGCCTGATGGAACACGAAGAAGTCGATGTCCGCCGGGGTCAGTCCAGCCTTTTTCAGCGTGGCGTCCATGCAGGCGGGAACGGTCTCCACGGCGAATTTGAACACCTGCGTCCCCTCCATGGAGAGGACGTTTGGCTCTCCCCGGCCAAGGCCCGGCAGACGCAGGAGAACATCGTCCCCCCGGCTGCCCAGCACGGCCCCGATGGAGGGCCAGCCCTCCCGGCACTCCACCACGGCGGCGGCCGCGCCGTCTCCAAAGAGGATGCAGGTGCCCCGGTCCGTCCAGTCCACCACTTTACTGAGGGCCTCCGCCCCCACCACCAGACCGAATTTCCGGGAGGAGGCGTTCAGCAGGCACTCCATAGTGTGGAGAGCATAGACAAAGCCGGTGCAGGCGGCGTTCAGGTCGAAACAGGGGGTATCTTCCGGCAGACCCAGCGCCCGTTGCAGCATACAGGCGGCAGAGGGCACCACGGTATCCGCCGAGACGGTGGCCACGATGCACACGCCGATGTCCGCCGGGGTGATCCCGGCCATGTGCAGGGCGTCCCGCGCGGCGCTGACGCACAGCTCCGTGAGGGTCTCTTTTTCACAGCGGTAGCGGCTGCGGATGCCGGTGCGGGCGGCGATCCACTCGTCATTGGTATCCACCAGCCGGGAAAGATCGTCATTGGTGACGGTATTGGCGGGGACACAGCGGCCTGTGCCCCGGAGCTTGATCCCGTTCATGCGTCCTCCTTCCCGCGGCCAAGGGCGCGGAATTTCTGATAGCGCCGTTCCGTCAGGCTGACGGCGCTTTCCTTCAGCAGGGGTTCCAGACAGGCGGTCAGCGCCCGGTCCAGGTTCCACAGCGTCCGGCTGGGGTCGGTCTGCGCGCCGCCCTCCGGCTCCCGGACGATGCCGTCGATAACCCCCAGCTTTTTCAGCTCCGGGGCGGTGAGCTTCATCAGCTCCGCTGCCTCGCCGGAGCGCTGGGCGTCCTTCCACAGGATCGAGGCGAAGCCCTCCGGGGACAAAATGGCGTACACGGCGTTTTCCAGCATCAGCACCCGGTCGGCCACAGCCAGCGCCAGCGCGCCGCCGCTGTTGCCCTCCCCGGTGACGACGGCGATGACCGGCACCGTCAGACGGCTCATCTCAAAGAGATTCCGGGCGATGGCCTCGCCCTGACCATGCTCCTCGGCCTCCAGACCGGGATAGGCCCCGGCGGTGTCGATAAAGGTAAATATAGGGCGGCGGAACTTCTCCGCCTGCTTCATGAGCCGCAGAGCCTTGCGGTAGCCCTCCGGCCCCGGCATCCCGAAGTTGCACCGGAGGTTTTCCTCCAGCGTTTTGCCTTTCCGGGTGCCGATAACGGTGACGGGCCGCCCGTGGAACAGGGCGATGCCGCCTAAAATGGCGGGGTCCTCCCGGCAGGCCCGGTCTCCCCGCTGCTCAAAGAAATCGGTGAACAGTCCGTCGATATAGTCCGTGATATTGGGCCGCTGGGGATGGCGGGCCAGCGCCACCCGCTCTGCGGCGGTTTTCTCAGCCATGGCGTTCTCCTTTCCCGTGGAGCTTCAGCAGACGGATGAGGGTGTCCCGCAGGTCTTTCCGGGGGACCACCGCGTCCACAAAGCCGTGCTCCAACTGAAACTCCGCCCGCTGAAAGCCCTCCGGCAGGGTCTCGCCGATGGTCTGCTGAATGACGCGAGGTCCGGCACCGGGTTCGGCCAGAATAATGTCACCCAACGAGGCAAAGCTGGCGGTGACGCCGCCGGTGGTGGGGTCCGTGAGAACGGAGATGTACAGCAGTCCCTTTTCCGCGAACCGGGCCAGAGCCGCGCTGGTTTTCGCCATCTGCATGAGGGATAAAATACCCTCCTGCATCCGCGCCCCGCCGCTGGCGGCAAAGAGGATCAGGGGCAGCTTGTTTTTTCCGGCGTACTCGATGGCCAGCGTCAGCTTTTCTCCTACGGCGGCGCTCATGCTGCCCATGAGAAAGCGGCTGTCCAGCACGCCTACCACGCAGCGGCTTCCGCCCACGGTTCCGGTGGCGGTGACCACGGCCTCGTTCATGCCGGTCTTGCGGCGGGCGCTGTCCAGCTTGGCCCCGTAGCCGGGGAAGCGGAGGGGGTCGCTGGCCGTCAGCTTTTCATGCAGCTCCCGGAAGGAGCCGGGATCCAGCACGCTGCTGAGCCGGTAATAGGCCCCCATGGGGAAGTGGTAGCCGCACAGGGGGCAGACGGACAGCGCCGCCGCCACGTCCCTGCGCTGGCTCTCCCCGCCGCAATGGGGGCAGGTGACTAACTTTTCACCGGGGACGTAATTCTCCCGCATGGCTTTCATGGCCAGCAGCCGCGCCCGGCGTTTCGCAAAAATGTTTTCCATGTATTATCCTTTGTGATCGTCTATCCGGCGGCTGAATTCCAGCAGCTCCGGCAGGCTTCGGTCCAGAAAGGCGGTGGTGCAGCCGCCCCGGACAAAGGTGGGGTGGAACAGCAACTCATAGGACAGCTCCGCATTGGTGGGGAAGCCCTCTAAGGTAAATTCCTCCAGACAGCGGCGCATCCTGCGGATGGCCTCCAGCCGGGTGGGGGCGTGGACCATCACCTTGGCGGCCAGAGAATCGTAATAGGGGGAGAGGGTGCAGCCGTTATAGAGGGCGGAGTCCACCCGGACGCCGGGGCCGCCGGGGAAGTGGAGAAACTCCACCCTTCCGGGACAGGGACGGAAATCCGCCGCCGGGTCCTCGGCATTGATGCGACACTCAATGGCGTGACCGGTAAGCGTCACATCCTCCTGCCCCATATCCAGCGGCAGGCCGGAGGCAATGCGGAGCTGCTGGC
>OGNY01001016.1_pt1 | contig 20482 bp, 17 predicted proteins | sample 1573551 | NCBI WGS metagenome assembly OGNY01 (sample SAMEA2581885, study PRJEB24529) | metagenome | biome: Human gut stool | place: China | collected 2011
TGATCCCACGACCTTCGGATTATGAGTCCGCTGCTCTAACCGACTGAGCTATGGGCTAAATGTGCGTCAGAGTGCGTTGTGAGCCACATTTTAGTTGCAGAAAACTCCTCTCGATATTTGCGGTTTACACAGTGGTTTACACAAGTTGCAGGGTAAATTATAAATTAGTTAAAGTTATGAAAAGGACGGAACTTGATTATTTCGGGGTTCTATTTTTGTTTTATTGCGGGAAAAATCGGGGAAAATTTTCCCCTCTTGCTGTTCGTCTGTTTTAATCAGTTTTCAGTGGCTTTGATTTCTATAAAACAAAATCCCCGACCATATGGCCGAGGATATATCTTGTTATATGAACTGTTCTAAATACTTTTCTTTGAACCCAGCTAACGGGAATTTGAAATCTCTTTGTTTGCCCTCTGTTGTTGTATAGTTAATAATAACCGTATCGCTTTTTATATGTAATTCGAATAGGTTTACCTTATCGTGTCCCCATTCAAGGATATTCGGCATAAGGAGCAATATTTCTGTGTTGGATTCTATCAATGCACATTGCATCTGTACCGTTATCTGCCCTCTGCGCTGAAAGGTTAGTGTTACGGGTATATCCTTATCTGTATCGTCAGGCAGAATATACATAAAATCGCAGGGCGTAAATTCATCGGGTTTGCGTGATATAGCCAAGCACATCCCGTAAAAGTTATCATAGGCAACGATTTTTCAAATCATCTTGCGCTGTTCATCGCCTCCGTGCCGTCATTCTGTTCTTGGTGTTTTCTTCATTTTAGCTAAAATTTATTTGTTATTAAATCTTTGATTATGATGTAAATATACGAAAAATTTATGACTTATGCAAGTAAGATAAAAGGACAAACTTGGGCAAACAGTGTGATTTATAGACCGTCTGCACAAGTCTGTCCTAAATTGTAGGTATCTCAATTTATTTGTAGAGTATTTTATAGGTTGTTGTTTCGGATTCAGATGTCATTGTAACTTTTGTCGGATTCCCATTGCCATCCAAATCATAACTGAATGTATAGTGTGCTTCGGATTGCGAGGTAAGTGATTTTATCAAATGAGCACTTTTTTTACCAAGTAAAACTCCCACTCCTAAATATTCGGGATCGTCTACATGGCAATAGCCATAAACGAAAGCAAAAATGTCGATATTCGGTTTAGCGGGATAATTAGTGTATTCGTAATTATAATCCATCGGATCGCTTCCCGTTCGATGTTCGTTAATAAGATCACCGTTATTCCAAGTACATTGCAAATCGCCATCATCGCCCCAAGTTAATTTGGATAAATAGCCATTCTTGTCATACGAATAATTGGAAATGCTGCCATCAATATCATTTAATGTTGCGATGTACCCTTGTCCGTTCAATGTTGCCGAGTAAATGTAATCCTCGCCATCATAGCGTTCAGTTATTTTGACACCCTCTGTGGAATACGAAAAGAGCGTGGAGAAATCGTCGGAATAGATTTTTGTGATGCGACCTTGGCTATCATATTCAAATTTCCATACAAACGGGTTGCTACCTTCGTCCTGTTGGATAATCTGACTTACGATGCTGCTGGTGCTACCACCTCCATTTTCATCATCATCGGAACAAGCCGAAAAAGAAACTACCGCAAACATAGCGGCCACAATAAGAAACAACTTTTTCATAGATGTAATAAGTTTTATTTGTCGCTACGCACCACCGCGACGGTTAATGTTTGGATTTGAGTAAACAGAAAGCGTGGTGCCGAAAACTTACTTTAGTTGATGAGGTCGTAGGAAACCTTGTAGATAAAATAAACTTTCAAGAGATTAGCAGGACAACGCAACGAATGGCTTAAGGTGCTGGTTTATAATCAATAGCGCATTGATTTGCGTTATACAGAAATTCGTTCGAAGCGGTTTTACGGCCTATTGCTGAATAAGAATCGTTACCAGATCATTACGCGGTACTTGCTTTGAATTTTGTTTGTAACGCATTCTTTTACTGCTACTTGCGTTATTCTTCATCTTGACAAACGGCCCGACAGACATTAATTTTGTAACCAAAAATCGGGTTTATTATGCGAAGCACGTTTCGGGTCTTATTTTACGTGAAGAAAGGCAGCGCCCGCCCCAACGGCGATCTGCCTTTGATGTGCCGTCTTACAGTAGATGGCGAGGTCAAACAATTCAGTTGCAAAATGGACGTTCCTCCGCGTTTATGGGATGTCAAGAACGGCCGGGCGACGGGCAAGAGCGTCGAGGCCATGCAAATCAATCTTGCCGTCGATAAAATCCGCGTCGAGGTGAACCGCCGCTATCAGGAGTTGATGCAGTCGGACGGCTATGTCACGGCCGCCAAACTGCGGGATGCCTACCTCGGTATCGGAGTAAAGCAGGAAACGCTGTTGAAACTCTTCGAACAGCACAATGTCGAATACCGGAAAAAGGTGGGTTTCAACCGTGAGGTCGCCACATGGAAAAAGTACTGCTGCGTGTGTAAGCGCGTGCGGGAGTTCCTCGCCCATACCTACCACCGGGAGGACATCCCGCTGAAAGAACTGAACCTTACCTTTATCAACGATTTCGAGTATTTTCTGCGCACGGAGAAGAAATGCCGCACCAATACCGTGTGGGGCTACATGATCGTCTTGAAACATATCGTCGCCATTGCCCGCAACGACGGGCGCCTGCCGTTCAACCCGTTTTCGGGCTATATCAACTCTCCCGAAAGCGTGGACAGGGGTTATCTCTCGCAAGAGGAGATCAAGGCCGTGATGAACTATAAAACGGCCAACAAGGCGCATGCCCGCATCCGCGATCTGTTCGTCTTCTCCATCTTCACGGGGCTGGCTTATGCCGACGTGAAAGGGCTGACCACGGACAACCTTCAAACTATGTTCGACGGTAACCTGTGGATCATCACGCGACGTAAGAAAACCAATACCGAAAGCCGTATCCGCCTGCTGGATATTCCCAAACGCATCATCGAGAAATACGCGGATCAGCGGCTCGACAACCATGTCTTTTATATGCCGTGCAACTGCCATTGCAACGACATCCTGCGCGAGATCGGCAAGCAATGCGGCATTAAAAACAAACTGACCTTCCACCTCGCGCGGCATACCTTCGCCACGACTATCACGCTCTCGCAGGGTATGCCTATCGAAACCGTCAGCCGCCTGTTGGGGCATACGAACATCAAGACCACCCAAATCTACGCGAAGATCACCAATGAAAAGATAAGCCGCGACATGTCGGCCTCGGCGACAAATACCGTCTGGCGGAGTAACAGCCCTTTGGCCCTTGTGCGCCCTTCGGGATTTACGGAGGATCCCTCCGGGCGCACAGGGGCACGGGCTTCCGGGCCGTCGGTTCGCTTTCATCGGCTTCCCCTGCTGACGGACATGACGGCGGCACCGTCGCCCACCCATCGGCCGCTTCGCGCCCGCGCCTTTTTACAAAAGGCATAGCCTATTAGGGCATTTTCTTTCCGCATTGCTCCGCAACGCTGAAAATGCCCCAATAGGCCGCGCCCCTCTGGACACCCCTTGCGGCGGCAACTCCGCAAGCCGGACGGCCGGGACAACTCCGAATCCTTATCCGCTTCGCTCCGATGCCGCCGAGAACAGATTATCCAAACCACCTGAAACTATACCGCTATGGGCTATGTCGTATTGCATATCGAGAAGGCAGCCGGAACGGACGCCGCCATGTCGGGACACGTCGAGCGGAGAATAACACCCGCCAACGTCATAACGACACTTACCTACCTGAACGAAGAATTAGTAGAGTTCCCCAAAGGAGTTACCAACCGTACCGAAGCGATCCAGCACCGGCTGGACAATGCAGGACTGGAACGCAAGATCGGAAAGAACCAAGTAAGGGCGTTGCGTGTCATGCTCTCCGGAAGCCCCGAAGATATGAAGCGTATCCGGCAGGCCGGACAGTTGGATGCTTGGGCCAAGGATTCCTGCGGCTGGCTGCAAAAGACCTTCGGAAAGGAAAACGTTGTGTCGGCAGTCCTGCATCTGGACGAGAAAACCCCACATATACACGCGACCGTCGTGCCGATCACACGGGGCGAACGCAGAAAGGCCAAGCTGGAGCGGGAGAAGAACGCCCAAAGCGGAAAGAGAACCTACCGCACTAAGAAAGACCGCCCGCGTCTATGTGCCGACGATGTGATGGCACGGGACAAACTCAAAGCCTACCAGACCACCTATGCCGAAGCGATGGCCAAATACGGACTGCAACGCGGCGTCGAGGGATCGGAAGCAAAACATATTTCCACGCAGCAGTATTACCGCGAGGTGTTCGTCCGGAAAAATGAAATGGCCGAACAGATCGAAGCGATGATCGGACAAAAAGAAACGCTGACGGTAGACATTGCCGCACTCCAAGCACAGCAACGAGCCGCGCAGACAGACTGCAACATTATCGACGAACAGCGGAGGAAGAAGAAAGAAGAATTGGAGAAAGCCGAAACGGAGTTGGCACAGACGCGGCGGGAGATCAAGACCGACAAACTCAAAGGCGTGGCCGTGGATGCCACGACGAAAGCCGTAGAAAGGATCGGAGCGTTGTTCCACGACCCCAAGCCCGCGAGGTATGAAAAACAGATTGCAGATTTGCAAGGGGTAATTGCCGACAAGGATAAGTGCATCGGGCAACTGCAACAAGAGATCAAGACCATGCAGGCCGGACACGATAAAGAGGTGGCCAACCTTAAACAGGAAGCACAACAAGTCATAAAAGCCTTGATGCGTGTCGATGAGTTGTGTCCCTATGTAAAGGGGCTGTTGAAATGGGAAAATTACTGCAAGGATGTCGGGTTGGACAAGGAGCGGACCAAAGCGTTGTTTACGATGCAACCTTACAGATATACGGGCGAGCTGCATTCGATAAGGTATAATCATACGTTTCGGGCGAACGATGTCATTCTCCAATTCAAACCCGACAAGGACGGGCCGAGCGGGTTCCAGTTCACCATAAACGGAAAGGACTGCGACGAGTGGTTCAGACAGCAACGAAAGGAGTTTTACGAGCGGATAGGAATTGACATCGAACAAACGGAGCAAAGGCGCGGGATGAAGATGTAACCACGAGCGGGACGGAACCAAAAGGCCGTCCCGTTGTTGTTTTAGGACGGCGTATTCCGTTAAAGCCAGAACATGGGCTATTCGGGCGGCATAAACCCTACGGCACAAAAAGTGCCCGCAACATATTGCGGATTCGAATTTTTTGTGCTACCTTTGGGACAAGCGATCCGCTGTAAAGGCGTGAATCGCGTTGCTGTTTGCGTAAACGTAGGAAATTTACAGTCTGCGGCAACAAGAGAGTCCTTGTCGGGTCGTACCACGCCTTGACGGGGCAGTACATTTAAGGCAACTACACCTGACGGGCGTGGGCCTCTTGTGTTACGAAGTCAGACGGGTTTCCTACGACCTACGCAGCGTAAGTAACGCAAGCCGCATACCTTTCTTGTAAAGGACAGCGGGGTTCTTCAGAGCCGGGTTCACGTTTCGTCATTCTTTTATGGCATCAGTCGGGTCGCATAACTAAAATTGAAAAAGATATGTTACCTTTGCGGATGAAAACGGCGCCATAGCCGTAACATATTCATAAGGTTAGGACAACCTTTATACCAGCGGTAAACTTGCGACTATTATAGCGATATAATAGGTTTTAGGATTGGTGTAAAATTTGTCTGAAACCCTTGTCATGCCTGCGGCTTTGTGCCGTGGGCGGGCACGGGCGTAAGGGCAGTTACCAATCCAAGGCTCGCAAGGCCGACCGTTGGGGCTGTACCTGCGTTCCGTGCTTTTTTATGTGTTTAGGCCGGAACGAGGATTTTAATAACGAACCCTTAATAATACGATGTTACGGCCATATACTCCCAATCGGAAAGAATCACGTTCCGCCGACCCTCGGTCGGTGCGGGGTGGGGCGCCGTCATTCGCTGTAACGAGAACGCTCGCCGTCGATAATAATCCCGCTTTAAAGGCACCTAAATCTGGTAACGGCGGGCCGTTCTCCGAACTGGGTGCGGGACATTGGAATTCTTCATGTCGAAGTTGCGTCACTATTTTTTTCATCGACAGTCCCGCACCCGTTTTTCATCATGCAGGAACCGCTAAAAAAGAGAGTGACAAGGGAAGTGATGTAGCTATCATGTCAAGTAAGTCCGTTGCGGTTCCTGCTTCTTCTGTAACAATGCTTCCGAAATCTCCTGCCTCCATAGGCCCGCGTTTCGGAAGCCGAGGGGCGGACGGAAACGATAAGCCGAAGGATGCTCTTTTTCGTTTATCGTGGTGTGAGGCGTACCAGTCCGTTACCGCCCCTCTTTTTCGATACTTCAATTTTACGATAACGGGTGCGGGATACTCGAATCTTAGCTTCAAATTTTCCCACTACTGACTTTACTGTTTCCGCACCTGTTTTTTTACGATATATTTTGTATTCTCACAATTTAAGATATTTGTTAAATGCAATGCCGAAACTCGATACGGACTTACATCATCACTGTCACACAACCATCGCCTAACGTATTTGGCATTGTCTTTTTAATAGAAAAAGGGATGACCAACCACGATTAGTTAACAGACAATCGTTATTTTATTGCAATTACAATTCGGTCGTCCCTTTATTTTGTATTCTCGAAGTGCCTATAACCTTTGCGTACGTTTAAGAATTGTTCTATAAACCCATAACTACTGAACCATGCCACAAAAATCCTATACGCTGGGGAATCTGCTTCAAGACTGTTTGGATTGCGACATCCGCAAAAGCGACATCCGGCAATTTTTCGATGATCTGAAAAAGAAGGCGCATTTTGTCTATGCAATCTTGTGCGGTGCTCCGAAATCGGTATTTTGGATTACGCTGGACGATGAAGAAAGCCATCCCGACGAAAAGACATTTTCAGTTGCGGAGTTTAACGACAATTACGAAAACTTCGACAGCCGCATCGATTCTTTCCGGGTTAATTTCAATGCCTATTTTTTTCGCGAGCAATGGGCCACGAAGTTTCCCGAATGGGAATTGATGGAGAACCCTTTCAACGGGGAGGAGCGTTTCTGCGCTACGAGCCGCAAGGAGCTGACGGTAGAAATTTTCGTAACGGAATATCCGCATTTGTTGGCTTACCTGTGCCGTCGGGCGGTTCTGGAAAACGCGCCCTTCGAACTGACGCGCGAAACGATTAAACATTACGGATTCAGCCGCGAAGATGTAAAACTCCTGCGCGATTGTATTGCAAGCAACAACCGACGGATCATCGACGAGTTGCGCGAGGAATACGAGCGGCTGAAAGCCATAGACTGCCTGCAGGTAGTGCCTCCAAAAAGGCGGGGGCGGAAGCCTAAAGCCGAAGTGTCTGCCGAAATCCAGCCCATAGCCAAAAAACCGAGGACGAGGATCAGTCGAAAGAAATTCGTGCCGACACGAAGCGTAAAAAGTTAGGCGTAAACCATCGGAAAACGCAGAGTACTCCTCACCAATTAGCGGAGATGGTTTTCAATATAACAACGAGAATAATTTGCAAATATGATTATCCGTATAACGTCCGTTAATATTTTTAACATAACACGAATAAATCATGCGTAAAATTTATACAAAGACATTTGTGTATTTTGCTGAAATTCAATATATTTATAATGAAATAAACAATCGAAATATCATTATGGACATACTGAACTTCACGTATTATTTTTTAATATATAATTTGACATTTAATTAAAATATATTTATCTTTGATTTCATAACACTACTTTTTAACATTAAAATATGCCGCTATAACACTGCTTTTTCTATCAAACCAAAGATACGGCGTCACTCCGGAATCTTTACTCTTGTTCAACTAAAACCCACTTATTTATGAGGAAATTAACCAACCGAGCACTTTTCATCTGCTTTGCTCTGATGACGTCCTTTTGCCTCATTGCGCCGGCTACCGCTCTGCGTTCCTACGCGCAGGAGGGGGGGGGCAGCACCCTTGAAGGCCTGATCAAAGACGACTCCGGGCCGCTTCTCGGAGCAACGGTGATTGTGAAGAACACGACGCGCGGAACGACAACCGACATGGACGGCAAATTCCGTCTGGAAGGGTTGCAGCCCGGCGACGTACTGCAAGTAACCTACGTAGGATACGACCCCTACGAGGTGACCTACACAGGTCAGACGACACTGGACATCCTGATGACGACGACCGCCAACCAGCTGAACGCAGTCGTAGTGACTGCCATGGGTATCGAACGTCAGTCGAAAACACTCTCCTATGCTGCCGAAACGGTCGGCGGCGATGACGTGGCCGACATCAAGTCGGTCAATATGATCAACGCGCTGCAGGGCAAGGCCGCCGGTCTGCAGATTACCCCGAACTCGACGGGCGCGGGCGGATCGTCGAAAATACTCTTCCGCGGTAACAAGTCGATCAACGGCTCGAACCAGCCGCTGGTCGTCGTCGACGGCGTCCCCCTGATGATGAACATCACGTCCGATCAGGTCGACAGCAACTGGGGCGCCCAGCGCGACGGCGGCGACGCCATGTCTACGATCAACCCCGACGACATCGCCTCGATCTCCCTGCTGAAAGGCGCGTCGGCCGCCGCCCTCTACGGTGCGGTAGCCGCCAACGGCGCCATCATGATCACGACCAAATCGGCCATGGCAGGGCGTCTGGCGGTGAACGTATCGAGCAACACGACCATTGACACCCCGCTCTCGCTGCCCGAATTCCAGAACACATACGGGGCGAACGGCCAATACAGTTGGGGCGACAAACTCGCGTCGAAGGCTCCCGATTACGCCGAGAAGTTCTTCCGTACGGGCTGGACGACCAACAACTCGATCTCGATCAACGGCGGCGCCGAAGACCTGCGAGCCTACTTCTCCTACGGCAACGTAACATCCGGCGGCATCACCCCTGAAAACGACTACTCGCAACACACGCTCAACGCCAAAGTCGGTTTCGACCTTTTCAACGACCACATCAAGGTCGATTTCAACGCCAAATACGTGAACCAGCACATCTCGAACCAGCCGGCCGGCGGTTTCGTCTTCAACCCGCTCGTCGGCACCTACACTTTCCCGCGCGGCGGCGACTGGAACGGCTACAAAAGCAACTTCGAGACCTACAACGGCGAGCTCAACGCCAACGTCCAGAACTGGGTGACTACCACCGACGAGACCAACAGCAACCCCTACTGGCTGCTCAACCGCGAACGCCCCGTCGTCGAACGCAACCGCTACGAATTCGGCGGATCGATCAAATACCAGATCATCGACGGACTTTCGCTCACGGGCCGCATGCGCTACGAGCGCGCCGACGAACACTACGTACGCAACCACTACGCGTCGTCCTACGGCAATAAATACACCTACGGCAAAATGGACGACAACCGCTACTTCAGCGAACAGCTCTATGCGGACCTGCTCGCCCAGTACAACCATACGTGGGACGATTTCTCGCTCAACGCCACCCTCGGCACCAGCATGATGCAGACACGTTCGAACAACGTGAGCCTGCTCTACGAGCAGAGCAAGTTCGTCGCTCCGGGCAACGGCGGCGCCTACTATCCCAACATCTTCAACCCGTCGAATTTCTACATGAACGGCACGACCATGGGACTGGAGCGCAAACGGCTCAACTCGGTCTTCGGAGCTGTCACGTTCGGCTTCAAAGAGGCGCTCTTCCTCGACGTGACGGCCCGTAACGACTGGTCGTCGGCCCTCGCTTACACCGACGGCTACTCGTTCTTCTATCCTTCGGTGGGCGCCAGCCTTCTGCTCAACCGTTTCGTGGACATGGGCCGGAATATCGACCTGTTCAAATTCCGCGGTTCGTACTCCATCGTCGGCAACGACGTCCCCGTCTACAAGACCAATCCGCGCTATACCTACGGCGACCAAGGCGCCATCAACCCGCCCGAATCGGTGCCGTTCCGCACGCTGAAACCCGAAAAGACCCACTCGTTCGAGGTCGGTTTCGACGGAGAGTTCTTCCAGCACCGTCTGCACGTAAACGCCACCTATTACAAGACCAACACCAAGAACCAGTACTTCGAGGTGACGCTGCCGTGGGAGAGCGGTTACAAATCGCAGTTCGTCAATGCGGGCAACGTCCAGAACCAAGGCTTCGAACTGACGGCCGGCTGGTTCCAAGACTTCGGCAACGAATTCACATGGTCCACCGATCTGAATCTCTCGTACAACGACAACAAGATCATCGAGCTTTTCGACGGTATCCAAGACGGCGTAACGGTCTCCAACTTGGGCGGCGCCAAAGTGATCCTCTATGAAGGCGGCCAGTATGGCGACCTCTACGTCCGCACGCTCAAACGCGACGAGAGCGGCAAACTGGTGACGGAAACCCCCGAAGGCGCCGACTACCAGATCCCCGTAAACGGCGGCGAGCAGAATTCCGACCTGAAATACATGGGCAACATGAACTCGAAGTGGAACATGGGCTGGAACAACACGTTCCGCTACAAGGACCTGACACTGAGCATGCTCATCGACTTCCGCATCGGCGGCAAGGTCGTTTCGATGACCGAGGCCACACTCGACGGATACGGCGTATCGGAACGCACGGGCCGGGCGCGCGACCGCGGCTACGTGATGCGCGAGGGCATCAAATTCTCGAACGTCAAGGCTTACTACGACGTGGTGGGCGCGACAAGCTTCAACTCGGTCTACAACGTCGAGGATTACGTATACGACGCGACCAACGTCCGTATGCGCGAGATTTCGCTGGGCTACACTTTCCGTAACCTGTTCGGCCAGTCGAAGAACCTGACCCTTGCGTTCATCGCCCGCAACCTTTTCTTCTTCTACAAAGACGCCCCGATGGATCCCGACGTGTCGATGGGTACGGGCAACGGCCTGCAAGGCTTCGATGTCTTCAACCTGCCGACCACGCGCAGCTTCGGTCTGAACGTGAAACTGAATTTCTAATCAAAAGCGTTTACACATTATGAAACTCAAGAATATTCTTAGAAACGTTACCGCAATGGCGCTTCCCCTCGCACTGTTGGGAAGTTGTACGGGAGATTTCGAAGAGCTGAACACCAATCCCTACGAGATCGACCCCGAAGAACTGCCGTTCGAAGCGCAGTTCTCCACTCCCCTCTCGTTCAGTTACCCCACCCACCAGAACCTGTTCCAGTACTGGACCTCGTTGTCGATCGACAACTACGGCGGTTATTTCGAGGTGCCGCACAGCAACTGGACGATGGCGCGTTACGACCTCGCCCGCGGGTTCTGCGGCGGCATGCACGAGAACTTCATGCAGAAAATATTCAACAACACCCGCCGGCTGATCAAACAGTGCGACGCCGCCGGACAGCATGACTTCGCAGCCGTAGCCCGCATCGTCGAAGCGTATAACCTGCTCCAGTATACCGACACCTACGGCCCGGTTCCCTATTCGTCGGTCCTCGCAGCGGACGAACTGGCCGAACGCCCCAGCAGCTACGCCTACGACAAACAGGAAGATATCTACAAGGCGATATTCGCACAGCTGGACAAAGCGCTCGAAGGACTGGATACGGAGACCGCAGGTCTCGCATCGTTCGACTGCTGGTGCAACGGCGACCGCACGCTCTGGAAGAAGATCGCCAACCAGCTCAAGCTGCGCATGGCGCTGCGCATCGTCAAGGTAAACCCCGTCGATGCTGAAAAATACGCCAAGGAAGCCATTCAGGCCGGAGTCCTCGAAGACAAGGACATCCTTATCAACAAGTCCTACTCGAACGAACTGCGCCGCATGATGGACTGGCTGGATTCGGGCATCGGTTCGTCGATCGTAGCGTTCATGAACGGCTACAACGACCCGCGCCGCCCGCTCTATTTCACCACCAACGTCCGCCATCTGGTCAAGAAGACCGCCGAACCGACAGGCGAGAAAGACCAGAACAACGAGGACATATACAACGAAAGCGACATCCTGATCCGCAAGGGAGCGCAATACATCGGAGTTCCCGTAGGCTGCGAATTGGGCAATAAGAACGGCGGCAACGACAACCAGCGCGTCTACTACTCGTTTCTGGCCGGCGGATATGCGACGCCGCAGCCCATCATGTTCGCCGCCGAAGGCTGGTTCCTGCGCGCCGAAGCCAAACTTCGCTGGACCGACGCCGGGCAGCAGAGCGTAAAGGAACTCTATGAAAAGGGTATCGAGGTTTCCATCCGCAACCAGAAGAGCTACCGACAGTCCGACGCCGCGGCAGCATGGACCGAGAAGAAACTGACGGCCCCCGACTGGGCGGCTATCGACGATGCGGCTATCAGCAGCTACATCAACGACGATACCTCCTCACCTGAGGGTTATACGGACCCGTGGAAGCCGGAATACAACTCCGATCCGACCACCAGTATCACGGTGAAGTGGGACGAAGGCGCTTCGAATGAAGAAAAGCTCGAACGCATCATCACCCAGAAATGGATCGCCAACTTCCCGCTCTCGACCGAAGCGTGGGCCGATTACCGCCGCACGGGCTACCCCAAACTCTTCCGTCCGAAGCAAAATCTGGCCCCCTCGATCATCGACACGCAGCTCGGCCCGCGCCGCCTGCTGTACAACGAAACGGAACTGAGCTCCAACACCGTCGAGGTGAACAATGCCATCCAGCTGCTGAAGGCTGAATCTTCCGAAGTGAAAGGCGACGGCGACACCGGTGGCACCCGTCTGTGGTGGGACCGCAAGGACAAAGGCAATTTCTAACCCCGCCGATCCGTTTCACTCATAAACCGGGACTCCGTCGTATAACGACGGAGTCCTTTTTTCCATCCGACACATCCGAATCGGGCTCCGGCGCATTTCCGACCACTATCATGCGGCATACCATTTTTTCATGCCCCCGAATGGCTCGTACCGGAAACGGACAGATGATTTGCAAATATCAACTATTTTGTATTCATTTGTAATGAAGATAAAAATTAAGGTTAAAAACTTGTTTTAGTTGTAGCGGTAGCGACAGAGTTGTGAAACACCGTCGCTACATTTTTATTACCGGAAAATAGGCTATATATCAATTATTTTTCGTAATTTGCAGAAAACCATTTTAATCTTATTGCCCATTCGTCATCAAAGCCATCTAACACGGTAACAAGAAATAAAAGGGAAGAAGGTACGAGGCTCATAACCTCGTGCCTTCGTTTTGTATTTAGCACTTAAATCGAATATTTTTGCAAGTTCAAAGAAAATTCCTACCTTTGTTTTTGACAAGGGTTATTTGACAAGATGATTACGCAAAGTAGCGAATTTCGCACATTCTCCAAATCGTTACTAAAACCCCTGTAAAATCTTCTTAAAAGTCTGTTTGTCAGATTGATATATTTATCAACTGATTTATTAAAATAGTACTACGAAAGATTCGTAAGATACCTTTATCCTGCAAATTTGTAAAGTTCGCCCGTAATACATTAATTTGGCTATCCTCAATATCAACTCGCCCTGATATATCCAAATGACTAATAATTAAATTTTCAATCTGATTCTTGCGGTCTTTTTCTGATACAAAAATTAATATTTGTTTCTTGACTAATGCATTTGCGAATGATATTATATGTTGAGATGTAATATCCCGTAATATCACTGTTTGCTCAAATATACAATCATCGAACCAGCAATGTGTAGGAAGTTCGACATTCAGAAGACTAAAGTTTTTAAGGAATGTAGAATGACTAAAGTCTATATAACAATGGGGCAATAATTCCTTGGATACTCCATCTCCTTTGATTTTTATTGAATGAAAAGAGGTGTCGTCCTTAAATATACAGTTTCGAAATATTATTTGGAAGTGATCAAATTCTGACTTAGAGAAAGATACGGTTTTATGAAATATCGAACCTTCAAAAGAACCAAATGATAATTGGCAATCTTGAATAAAGGTATACTCTAAAAACTCACAACGGCTGAAGTCACCATTATTAATTATGGTATTAAGAAAATACACTCGTTGATGAAATTTCGTACAATGAAAAAATGCGCCATGAATAACACTATTATGACATATAATTTCCTCTAAAACTTCTTGATGAAACCGCGTCTTATGTGGATAATCATTATATGTATTTATTACACATTCTATCTTGCCTGCTAAATCACAAAGATTTGTCAGGGCAGGCTTTCCATCAGTTGTACGCGTACAGATAATACAATTCGATAAATCGATATAACGCCGATATGGAATGTCTATATTTTCTTCATGTTTGATTTCCTGCTCCTCGTATTGATAATTAATCCACCGAATTATTTTATCTGTAGAGTCTAAAATGTGTCTGTCGTTATCGTCTAATAGAATGTCGTCAACTGGAGTGCGAGATTGTATATTCATACGTGGTATACTTTATTCATAAGTATAAAAGTAATGAAACTTACTGATAATTCAAAATATATACTCCATACAAGCAGATACATGAACTAAAGCCCCCGCCCCTTATTGAATGTAAAACCTAAAAATATGGACAGAGAAACAAGGGCAAAACGCATTGCGGATTTGCATGTGTTTTATGGGCAAAACGAGGTGGTCGAGGAACTCATCCGTGCAGGTAAAATCGACGAGGAATATACCTATCCTTTCGTCGATACAGACGGCGAGGTTTTCGAGTGGTGGTTGGTATCGCCTTACTTGGCACAGGAACTCAAAGAACAGAGAGAGGTTGTAATCGACGCGCTCGAATGTCATTGGTGGGGACGCCAATCGAGTGGGCAGGCTGTTTATATGGATGCCGCGATACAGGAGATTGCAGGAGAGTAAATCACCGTCTGCATATCGACATAGCAAAACTGCAAATTACAGAGATTAGGGGTATTGCAATTTCGAGAAGATTTTGCAACCTCTAATTTCTGCTTTTACGTTGGCATAAGGTCGATAAATGCAGAATCAAACGACCAGCAAACCACGATTAAAGAGTTTATACAGGCGTAAAGTCTATTTTTAATCTGCAACAGTTCCGAGAAATCGGAAAGATGTTTTGCTTTTTAGTTTGTCTTGTCTATCTTTGTGGGACATACGACAAACACGGAAAGTGTTGCTTATTCTCGTTGATGGAACGTAGGAAATTCTATTCAGTAGAGAGAAAAGGCGAACATCTTGCCGCGTCATATCCATTCGTGGGTATAGGCGTGGGGCTGTTGCTTATTTTAATCTACAAGGTTTCCTACGACCTCATCAACTAAAGTAAGTTTTCAGCACCACGCTTTCTGTTTCATTAAATCCAAAAAATAATCGTCGTGTTGGTGCTGGGGCGACAACTTAAACTTATTACAACTATGAAAAAGTTGTTTCTTATTGTGGCCGCTATGTTTGCGGCAGTTTCTTTCTCGGCTTGCTCCGATGATGACGATGGTGGTGGAAACCCCCTAACTGAAATGCGGTATGTAAAAGAGATTAGAAGCAGCAGTCAAAGAGGTATTGAATCATTCGAGTACGACCAACAGCATCGAATTTCAAAATTCACAGGATATGCTGGATACATAGGATATGCTGGCTCGTGGTCATTCACATATGATGGAAATACCGTAAACATTACAGCTAATTCCACTCCTTTTGCAACCCTGCAATTAAATAATGCAGGATATGCTATCTCTGGCTCTTCCTCTGATGGCGATACCATTATATTCAAATACGATGGAGCTAACGGGCTAATTTCAAAAACATACAGCGAATATGATGCTTACACATACCGTTGGAACAATGGGAATAGATTCCTTGAATCAAGTACAGTCGATCCATCCTCTGAATACGAGTACATACAAACATATACCTCTCTAAAAACTCCGAAATGCAATTTTGATTTTTCACAAGGCATGATGGGAGGCGGATTCTTCATTCCCTGTCTTGATGGGCTCTTTTTAGGAAAGCAATCTACCAACCTCATCGAAAAAGTTGGTACGACTGGTAAATCTTCACAATTCACCGAGGGATACCGATATTCATACAAATTTAATACTGACGGTTATATTTCCCAAATAATAGAAACATGGTTTGCCACAGGTGAAAACGATGAAGTTACGACCTATGATATAACCTACTATTAGCATTTTATTCAGAAATATGAACTATGAAAAAGATAATCTTATTGTCAACGTTGGCTCTTGTCATTTCGTTTGTCTCTTGCTCTAAGGATGATAACGGCCGCGATAATTTTACGGGAGTTATAACCGTAACTCAAAAAGGAACTTTGAAATCCTTGTTACAGAAATACGGTTTAATGGATGCCACTCAACTGACAATTGCAGGAACTTTGGGAGAAGCCGATTTTGAAGCACTAATCAACTTAACACGATATAATAAGTTAGAGTCTTTAGACTTGTCCGATGTAGATATATCCATTTTGCCTACTCAAGCACTAGGGGCTGCTCGATTGACCTCAATTATTTTACCTGAAAATCTTGAGGAAATAGGGTTGCAGGCTCTTGCTGGAACTCGTATTGAAATGATTACCATTCCACCGAGTGTTCTGACCATAGGAGAACGAGCATTTGACGATTGCAAACAATTAAGGACAGTTGTTTTCAGTTCTAATGCTCGGCTGAGAACTATTGCGGGTGAAGAAACGGCTTATAGCGGTGGCGCATTTTCTGATTGTGAGGCACTTTCCGCAATTAGCATACCTGCAAGTGTAGAGATTATAGGCGAACGTGCTTTTTTAGGCTGTACATCCTTGCGTACAATAACATTTCAACCTAATTCAAAGTTAAAAACGATAGGGAATGCAGCATTTATAACCTGTCCGATTACATCTATTGAAGTTCCAGCCAGCGTAGAATATCTCGAATCGGCTTTTACAGGCTGTTCTTCTTTAAAGAGTGTAAGGTTTCAAGCAAATTCAAAACTTAGAACCATAAATGATTTTGCGTTCCAAAGTTGCCCGTTAGAGATGATCGACGCATCTAATTGTGCTTACATTACGGACATTAGCTTTAATAGTCTTTCTTTTTCTCGAACCACACTGACTTTGTTTCAAATAGGAACAAGAACACCGCCACGATGCAGTTATGCTTGGTCTGTACCTAAAAATGCGACTTTACGAGTGCCAACAGGCTGTGTTGATGCTTATAAAAATGCAGAGGGGTGGAAGAATTTTACATACATAACTGAATGACATAATGAAGATCATAAAAAATGCTTACAGAAGAAATTTTAGAATCGCTGGATTTTGAATTACAGGAAAATGGTGAATATTGCAAATCTATAGGAGGTATAAATCTTTTTTGCGAAAGAAATATAGGCGGTTATTGGTCGTGCAAGGTAATCTCAAATCAACATATTCAGTACAATAAAATAGGGAAAGTGACCGATCTACAAGAATTTATTAAATATACTTGTTCTACTGAAAACGAATCAGCTAACGTCATAAAAGCAATGGAAGAATTACTAAAATGATTCGGGACTATCAAGGACAGACTTGTGCAGACGGTCTATAATTAACCGCTCTGCCCAAGTTTGTCCTTTTATACTACTTGCATATCTCATAAATTTTTACTATATTTACATCATAATCAAAGATTTAATGACAACATAAATTTTAGCAAAAATGAATAAAACACCAAAAATTGATTGAAAAACGGGCACGGAGACTATCAGCGATGTTCAAATTTCGTATATCTCCAAAGGGGTATCTTATGATAATTATTACGGTATCTGTCTGTTTGTAGGACGTAGAACTGATGATCCTACACCACGAGAGTTTCACTATATCTTTGAACTCGACATCGACCCTGCGAAAGATATGACCATCTGTTTTCAAAAACGAGGTCGTTATATGGCAGGATTCTCTTATCAACTGAATCCAAAAGCCGTAGAGGATGGTTATCTCGCCATTGCATTACCCAACATCGTAGATATTCCCAAGTCCAATTGTATGCTCAATCTTTTTGAAGCCCATATAAAGAGCGATACTGTCATATTCGATTATACGACAAAGGAGGGCAAACAAAGTGTATTCAAATTCCCGCTGGCTGGATTCAACGAAAAATATTTAGAGCAATTCATATAACAGATAAAAGGACAGACTTTGACAAGGGGTCTTAATATAGACCGTTTGACAATGTTTGTCCTTGCTTATTATAGAAATCAAAGCAACAGAACATTATTAAAAGTAGAGAGCAGGAGAGGGGAAAATTTTCCCGCGCCTTTTTCTCTAAATATCAATGTAAATAAATGAACTATAATAGTTTGTGCCTATGAAAAGCAATGCAAGTTAGATGTTACACGGGTAAGCGCCCCGAAAACCACTTATCAAAGTCTGTTAAGTGCCTTATAAATAATACAATAAACCAATATTTATTAACCACGCAAACGACAGATTTACACTTGTTCGCTTACCCGAACACTTACCCGAACGCAGGGGATAGCAGTTTTACCATCCATAACTATCTGAATATCAACGAAAGCCGAAATAGCTCAGTTGGTAGAGCGTTTCACTCGTAATGAAGAGGTCCCGGGTTCAAGTCCCGGTTTCGGCTCGGAAAGGTCGCCATACGGCGACCTTTTTTCGTTATAAGGCCTTGCGAACCCGAATTTTTTATACTTTTGTTGCGCAATGGTTCGCAAAGGGGGTTCCGCAATCCCCTGACCGATTAAAAGGGAATGCCGTGAAAATCGGCAACAGTTCCCTCTGCTGTGAGTTCCTGCCACCCGAAATGGCACAACAAGTCCTGACAATCTTTTGCCACTGGCCCCAGTCCGGCCGGGAAGGCGTCTCGACGGGAACGAGTCAGAAGACCTGCCGTTGCAATGATTTTACAATCCAGGGGAATGGATCGTGATCGGCGTGAAGAGCCTGCCGGCAAGGCATATTCCCGGATGTAAAATCAGTTTGACAAATACGAAGGCCGCACCGGACGTCCGATGCAGCCGGCCGCAGCCCCGCACCAGGGAAGAGGAGGGGCCGGCCGTTTCTTTAATTTTCGACGCATGAAACGGATTTTACGACATATTCTGCCCGTGATCCTGTGCCTGCCGGCACTGGGAGGCTGCATGAAGTGGGACTACGCAGACATGGAAGAGTTCGCCGCGACGGGGCCGGGGTTGTTCATCACCAACGAGGGAAACTTCCAGTACGGCAACGCCACGCTCTCCTATTACGACCCGGCAACGAAAAAGGTCGAGAACGAGGTTTTCTACCGTGCCAACGCCATGAAGCTGGGCGACGTGGCACAGTCGATGACCATCCACAACGATCTGGGATGGATCGTCGTGAACAATTCGCATGTCGTCTTCGCAATCGACCTCCGTACATTCAAGGAGGTGGGCCGCATCACGAACCTCACCTCGCCGCGGTACATCCACTTCGTCTCCGACGAAAAGGCCTATGTGACCCAGCTTTGGGACAACCGCATTTTCATCGTCAACCCCAGGCGGTACGAGATCACGGGCTACATCGAGTGTCCCGGCATGACACCCGGATCGGGATCGACCGAGCAGATGGTACAGTACGGGCAATACGTCTACGTGAACTGCTGGTCGTACCAGAACCGGCTGCTGAAGATCGACACCCGAACCGACAGGGTGGTGGACGAACTGGTCGTCGGCGTACAACCCACATCGCTGGTACTGGATGCCAACGACAAGCTGTGGACGATCACCGACGGCGGTTACGAAGGCAGCCCCTACGGATATGATGTTCCGGCACTGTACCGCATCGACGCCGCCTCGTTCCGCCTGGAAAAGCAGTTCCGTTTCAGAGAGGGGGATGCACCCTCGGAAGTGCAGCTCAACGGCACGCGCGACACGCTGTACTGGATCAACAAGGATGTCTGGCGCATGCCCGTAGCCGCCGAGCAGCTCCCGGCGCGCCCGTTCCTCGAATACCGGGAGACGAAATATTACGGGTTGACGGTCGACCCGGACAACGGCGACGTCTACGTGGCCGATGCCATCGACTACCAGCAGCAGGGGATCGTCTACCGTTATACGGCCGACGGCGACGCGGTAGACGAATTTTACGCGGGCGTCACCCCGGGCGCCTTCTGCTGGAAACGATAACCCGACAAACACGCGAAGCAATGAAGAGACTCCTAATCCCGCTGTTCAGCATCGCCCTCTGGTGGAGCGCCGCCGCCCAGGACAAGGCGCCGTCGGACGGAGGGTGGTGGAACGAGAATCCGTCGCTGGTGTTGCCCATCCGCGCAGTCGGGGTGACGGGCGTGAAACCCATGAAAGAAATAGGCGTTCAGAAAACGCAGCTCGACACGCTCGTCCTGCACGAGAACATTGCCCTGTCGATGGCCGACGTGCTGACATTCAATTCATCGATCTTCATCAAGCAATACGGACGGGCGACGCTTTCGACGGTCGCATTCCGCGGCACGGGCCCTTCGCATACGCAGGTGGTGTGGAACGGCATGCGCATCAACTCGCCGATGCTGGGCATGACCGATTTCTCGATGATTCCCTCCTACTTCGTCGACGACGCACAACTGCTGCACGGCACCTCGTCGGTCAACGTCACGGGCGGCGGCCTGGGCGGTGCGGTCATGCTGGCGACCAA
>OGNY01001038.1_pt1 | contig 20094 bp, 10 predicted proteins | sample 1573551 | NCBI WGS metagenome assembly OGNY01 (sample SAMEA2581885, study PRJEB24529) | metagenome | biome: Human gut stool | place: China | collected 2011
GCAAAACTTCTATTAGGTTTTTATCCAATTTCTTCTGGTGATATTAAATTTTTTGGAAAATCTATTAAAGAGCTTGGATTAGAAAATGTAAGAGCATTGATAGCATATGTTCCTCAAGAAGCATATTTGTTTGAAACAAATATTATCGAGAATATACGATATGGTAAACCGAATGCAACAGATGCAGAAATTATAAATGCAGCAAAATTAGCTAATGCTCATGATTTTATTATGAAGCAAGCCGATAAATATCAAACCATGATAATTGGCAACGGACACAATTTGTCTGGAGGAGAAAAACAAAGAATAGCAATGGCTAGAGCCATAATAAAAAATTCACCAATTATGATTTTAGATGAAGCAACTTCTGCACTGGACAATGAATCAGAATTTCTTATACAAGATACAATTACAAAATTGAAAAAAACAAAAACTATTATTACGATTGCACATAAACAAGCAACCATAGATTTTGCAGATATCGTAATTGAATTATAACAATTTAATTTTCCCCCAAAAAAAAATTGTTTGATAGGAGATGAGAATATCTCTCCCGCCCCAACCTTGCCAAAGGCGGGGCGGAGCAGTTGTCCGGTAAAGAAAAGCCCAGCCGTGTATATTAGTAAAATCAAAACCGTATGAAGACGCCGGCACTTGGTAAGCTGGGAAAGCTGCCACAAAGTGGTAGCAAATCCCAGCGAACCTAGTACCGCTGCGTCGGAATCCGAGCGGAAGCGTGTTTTGATTTTACTAATATACACGGCTGGGCGTGCTTTAGGGGAGCAACTTCCTACAACATAACTCCCGACTTCTCCTTACTTCTCTCAATCATATGATTCAGCTTCTCAAATGGTTTCTGTAAGAACAATCCAATAATCAGCGAAACAACTATATATATTGAAAGAAATGCGAGGTTCTTAATGTAATCGTATCGGTACATTCCTGCTATACATTCTCTTAATGCATCCATTGAATATGGGAAGAGCAGGAATCGGTATATTATCTGGTATGCGTTAGGCAGTACTTCTATAGGGAATGTACCGCCTGAGCCGGCAACCTGTATAACGAGCAGGACAATTCCAAGTGCTTCACCGATATTTCCAAATGCAACAGTAAGGCTGTACATAAAGAAGGTGAATACGAGGCTTGAGAATGCACATGCAACCCAGTAAAGGAATGGGTGGTAACACTGGATTCCAATGTAGAGAAGATTTCCAAGTGTTATAAGCAGTGCCTGAAGCTGTCCTACTGCAAAGAAGATAAAATACCTTCCGAAGAATTTTTCATATCTCTTTGCATCTGCTGGAATGTCCGGAGCAGGATGCACAGGTGTGTGCATAATAGCAACAAGTATAAGTCCACCAAACCACAGTGCAAGTATTGTGTAGAATGGTGAAGCACTTGTTCCATAGCTTTTAACAGCATATACCTGCTCTGTTGTTATATTTACAGGTGCAGAAAGAAAATCTCCCAAAGTATTGGCATCTGCATTTAACATCTCTGATAATAAACCATATGTATCCTGTTCAGTGATTGTGTTTAATGTATTAATTGCGTTATCAAGCTTTGTCTCAAGGTCACTGAGAAGCTCTTTAGTCTGAGTGAGTGAACCCGATGTAAGCTTAATTGCAGCAGACAGGTCTGCAACATCCATGTTCATGTCAGAATAAAGCTCTGTTAATGAACTCATAATGCTTTGAATCTGGGACATCTGGTTTGAAAGAGCAGATGATAATTCATTTAAAGATTCAGCGGAATTACCATTTACAAGTGCCTGTAAGGTTATTAACTGCTGCTGCTGTAACTGTAATTGTGTATAAACTTGCGGTGCAGCACTGTTTGAACTGCTGCTTATTGATGATGTAAGGTCAGTAATTGCAAGCATTGAGTTAAGAATTACATCGTATGTTGAAAGTGTAGTCCTTGCGGATGTAAGTCTGTTAATAACTGCATCCATAAGAGAACCGGTTTCTTTATCTGCATCTTTGATAACTGAGTCGCCAGTACCGGCAATTGTAGATACAATTGTATCTATAAATGTCTGGTTTACCTGCTGCTGAACTGCTGTTTTAGCCTTGTCTGTTATCTTAGGTGCAATAGCGTTTGCTTTCTGGTTACAGTAATATTTTAACTGAGGATGTTCCATGGAATCACTTAAGAAGCTTATAAGATTCTTGGAAAAATTCTCTGGAACAACGAGGGCTGCATAATACTCACCGCTGTATACGCCTTCGATTGCTTCATCTGATGAAGCAACAAACTGCCAACCGATAGTGTTATTAGTTTTAAGTGCATCAATTATGGTGTCACCGACATTAAGCTCCGTTCCTTCAAGAGACGTACCTTTGTCAACAGATACAACGGCAACTTTAATCCTGCTTGTGGAAGCCTGTCCATATGGATCCCAGTTTGACAGGATATTAAACCACGAATACAATGCAGGAATAACGGTAAGACCGATAATTACGCATAGTGCAATTACATTTGTTTTTATGTGGCGAAGGTCAGCCCGTATAATCTTAAATATATTTTTCATAACTGTACCTCACTTAAAAATGCTTTGATACTGTCTGTAAGAGAAGTATCAGCCTGTTTTTCCTTAATCTCAATATTGAGCTCATTGAGCTTTCTTGCGAGCTTGTCATCAATATAATCAATAACTATAAGATAAGCACAGAATATAAAAAGTGAGATTACCCAAAGAAGCAGATAAACAACCTTAGCTGTATCCATGGTAAACATAAGCACCATGAATACTAAGGGAATTATCATCATACATCTTAAGCAGACCTTTTTCTTGTGCTGGTTCTTAGCGTGCATATTTTCTGCAAATGCTGTGATTTCCGCAATAACAACATCTATATTAAAATCATCATTTTGCATAAATTCGTTTCTCCTTTACATAAAATGTGTTTCTTTCATACGGCGTTCGAAGAACTCGCGTACTTCAAGAAGTGACTTTCTGATTCCAAGTCCCAGAATAAGGGAAATAACAGCATAAGCGCATAATTTCACAAGAAATACAGCGTAATCACACTGATATAATCCGCTTATTGCCTCCCTCATGGCATTGATTGCATAAGGGAATGGGAAGTAAAGGTACACATTCTGGAAGAATTCAGGAAGAAGTTCTATTGGATAAGTTCCGCCTGAACCGGCAATCTGTAACACAATCATAACTACAGCAATAGCTTTTCCCAAATCACCAAATGTAAGAACAAGTGTATATATAAATAATGTAAATACAAAGCTTGTTATAGCGGCTGCAAGCCACAGCATGAATGGGTGGGTGCAGTCAATTTTTAAAATGTACAAATCACCAAGAACAACTACAAGAGCCTGAAGCTGTCCCATTGCAAGGAAGAGTAATGCACGGCCTATATATTTCTGATGTTCTGTGGCATCCTTGAATTCATCATCCTCATAGTCAACCTTTACTTTCATAAGGGCAACTAAAACAATTCCTCCGACCCAGAGAGCAAGTGTTGTATAGAAAGGTGTAACACTTGTTCCATAGTTAGTCTGCATATAGACGTAGATTTCTTCTACTTGTACAGGTTCTGACAGGAATGACGCTATTGACTGTGCGTCTGAGTTGATGAAATCCATTATCAGTTTATATGTAGAAGATGAACTTATATCTCCTACTGAACCGGATATGGTATCAAGTCTTTTGTTGAGAGAATCAAGTAATGTTTTTGTGCTTTCTAGAGTTGTATTAATATTTACAGATATATCACTTACTCCAAGAAGCATCTGCGAGATTCCATTAATATTGTCTCCGGCACTGCTTATATTAGCTGCAAGGCTGCTTACGGCATTCTTAATGGAAGCCTTAAGAAGGTTAACATTAGTTCTTATTACAGTCTGCATAATTGTCTGGCTCTTCTGGAGCTCTGTGCGGCACTGTTCAACAACAGACTTGATTAACTGATATTTTGCCTGAAGTGTTTCAGGTGAATCAGTAAGAATATCGGCACACTGCTGAACAAGGTTGTATGCGATATTCTCCATAGCGTTAACAGAAGCTAGAGCTGACTTTAGGGCGGTGATAACTGCCGGATCAATGCCATCTACTTTGCTGAGGGAATCAATAGCGTCTTCAAGAGCCTTATTCTGGTCTATAAGTTCCTTTAACTGTTTGTTGGCTTTACTAAGCTCAACGCCAGCCTGTCCGACATCAGTTATTGAAAGCTGTACAGCTTTATCAAGAGAATCAAGTGCACTGTCAGTTAATTCATTCATAGCTTTAAGCTGCGCATCAATCTGGTTTGCAATATCATCTGTGACATTATCAAGAGATTTATTGGCAATATCAGCAACATCAGTTGTTCCGGTAAGAACATCTTTAATCTGTGGAAGAACCTCCTGAAGTTTTGCAAGATTATCTGCCAGGTCTGAATTACTCTTAATAAACATGTCAATCATGGTATCGTAAGAATTAATATTGGCAGATACACTCTGTAAATCCTTAACTGTCTTTTCAATAATTGAAGGATCATTTTCAGCTATTTCGTTAAGTCCCTGCATAATAGTCTTAACACACACATCAACGAATTCGGAATTGATAGTGTTCTGAAGAGTGCTTTTTCCTGTATCTGTAATCTTGGAAGCAACAGCATTTTTCTTGGAATTCTCATAATATGTAACTGTTGGTGGATTAAGACCATTGTCAAGGAAGTCATACAGGCTTCGTGAAAAGTCCTCACCAACAACGATAACGGCATAGTACTTCCCGGCATTCAGTTTATTCATGGCTTCATCTTTAGTTTCCGGAAAACGCCAGCCTAATTTATCATTCGAATGAAGCTGTTCAACAATCTGTTCTCCCATATTGATAGTGGAATCATCAGATTCAGAGTAGCCTTCATCTTCAGAAACAATAGCAATCTGGACAGACGCAGTGTTTGCGTAAGGATCCCAGTTGGAATATATGTTAAACCATGCGTAAAGCGATGGAATAAGGCACAGACCAAGCGCAATGGCTAAAGCCAGAATATTCCTGCTAAGACCTTTCAAATCTTTTTTGAAAATCTTAAATATCATAACATTCCTCAATTCTTTAATTATCGTTTAAAACTTATATGTATTTTACTTAAGAAACTGGGGAAAATCAATACAGAGAGGATAAATCAGACATATTTAATAAATTAAGAAAGGACACGCATTTATGAACATATTGTATTGTGGTGATAAACCAATGCAGAAGGGGATTCTTTTATCTTCAATGTCTCTTATTAAAAATGTGGATGAACCGTTAAATATATATATTCTCACGGTTGATTACAGGGAAAAAGGTATTAATTACAAGCCGGTTGATAAAGCATTTGCAAAATATCTGAAAGAAAAATTGAATAAATCGGACATTAAAGTAAATATCTTTCTTGTTGATGTTACAAGATATTTTGTTGAGGAGCTGCCGGAGGCAAATATGCAGAGCAGATTTACTGCGTGCTGTATGCTGCGCCTTTTTGCCGATAAGACAGATATTAAGGATAGAGTTCTTTATCTGGATACTGATGTGCTGTGCAGGAAAGATTTTAGGGATTTTTATTATCAGAATATGGATGGCATAGAGATTGCGGGAGTTTCTGATTATTATGGCAGATGGCTTTTCGGTGATGGCTACATTAATTCCGGAGTAATGCTTATGAATATGAGGATGATAAGACAGAACGGGCTTCTGGAAAAATGTCGTGAACAGTGCATAAGAAAGGAAATGTTTATGCCTGACCAGACGGCTGTTAATACATTTGTAACAAGAGTTAATCTGTGCGGACGAAAGTTTAATGACCAGAGGAGGCTGCATGACAACACTGTTTTTCAGCATTTTACAACTACATTCCGGGTGTTTCCGGTGATAAGGACTGTTTCAGTCAAGCCGTGGGAGATTGATAAAATGCATAATATACTTGGGCTTCATGAATATGATGAGCTTCTGGATTCTTATAACAGGGAGCATGAAGAGTACATGGCAGTTTCACGTATTCCTGTGTTTTTCTCGATTAATGAACAGTACGCACCATATCTGGCAGTGTGCCTTAAATCGCTGGCTGTACATGTGGCTTGTGATGAGCGTTACCGCATTATTGTTATGTGCGACAATGTGAAGAATATTACGATGATTCAGCTTCGTAATGTGATAAAGGATTATGAAAACATAGATATTGAATTCGTTGATATAAGAAAGAAAATGTACGAATATTCTGAAAGCTTTGGACTGACAGTTACTGACAGGCAGGAAAACAGGCTTTATTCAGGCAAGTTTACACTGACGATATATTTCAGGTTATTTATTGCAGAGCTTTTTCCAGAGCTTAATAAAGCTGTGTATATTGACTCTGATACCGTAATAAATGATGACATTGCAAAGCTTTATTCAGTTGATATGGGAGATGCAATGTTTGGTGCAGTAAGAGATACATTTGCAGGAAATAATACAATACTGGCTCATTACATTGAAAATGTAGTGGGAATAGAGCGGAATGAATATGTCAATTCAGGAGTGCTTCTTATGAACCTTGATAAGATAAGACAGGCTCATCTGGCAGACAGATTCTTAAAGCTTATGGCTGAATATCACTTTGACAGTGTTGCACCTGACCAGGATTATATTAATGCTATGTGTGCAAAAGAAATATATTTTCTTGATAAGGAATGGAATGTTATGCCTAACAAGGGCGGGGAGTATATAGCAAGACCGAAGCTGATACATTATAACCTGTTTGACAAGCCGTGGCATTACAGCGAGATTCCGTATGAGGAGTATTTCTGGCAGTATGCGGCGGAGTCGGGATTTTATCCGTTGCTGATTAAACAGCGCAAGCAGTATGGGGATAATGAAAAGAAAGCTGACCGTGAGAATTTAAAGAAGCTTCTTGCAAGGGCTGAGAATATTGCGGACGGTGATGGGGTTAAGTTTTCTGATGTTGTGGGAAGCAGATTTGTTGTGGATAGTGGTTTCATGAAGGATAGCAGTGATGCTGCAAAATAAATTATGTCGGAGGATATATGATTGGTGATAGGGAGCAGGTCTATGAAAATATTAGGACGGCTGTAAGCCTTAATCAGTTGAATTCAAAGGTTGAGCCGGGAGACCCTAAGCTGTTACGCGAAGATAAAGAAGCATTACTAAGACATTATATTGATTACCGCACAGCATATGGTTTTTGTGTGAAGAAATATATTGCAGAAGCTATATTTCATGCCGGGACTTCTGCGGTGGGGCTTATAACACAAGTTGACGGACTTGAGAATCTTTCTGGAATCAGAGGTCCTGCGATTGTAACATGCAATCATTTCAGCCCGTTAGACTCTGCGATTGTCAGGTTTGCAATGAGAAAAGCTGGATTCAGAAGAATAAGTATTGTTAATCAGGATACTAACCTTGCAATGAAAGGTTTTGTCGGGTATATGCAAAAATATGCCGACACAATGCCCGTAAGCAGCCTGAAATGGTTTATGCAGACAGAATTTCCTAATCAGATTGAAAATGCACTTGATGAAAACAAACTTGTGCTTATATATCCTGAACAGGAAATGTGGTTTAATTACAGAAAGCCACGCCCATGCAAGAGAGGTGCATATCTGTATGCTGTTAAGTTTAATGTGCCGGTGATTTCGTTGTTTGTTGAGCAGTTGATTAAGAGTACGAATTTGCATACATTCAGGGTGCATGTTCTGCCGGTAATATATCCGGACAGGCAGCTTGATGAAAGAACGGCCAGTATAAGGATGCAGCACACAGACTATGAGCAGAAATGCGCTGCGTATGTCAAGGCATATGGAAAGAAGCTGACTTACGATTTTGAAGAGGGCGATATTGTAGGAAGATAAAAGCATTTGACGCGGAAAGAATTGAAGTGTATATATATTTGAAGAAATTACAAAGATTGAGAGGAAAATGTATATGAAGATACATTCAGTGGCAGTACTTGGAGCAGGAGCAGTCGGCTCTTATGTTATATGGGGACTTTCAGAAAAGAAGGATATAAGTTTAAGCGTTATTGCAAAGGGCGAAAGAGCGGAAAGACTTAAGGCAGAAGGCTGTCTGATTAATGGAAAGACATACCACCCGGAGGTATTGACCCCAGAGGAAGCAAAAGGTGTTGACCTTCTTGTTGTATCATTAAAATACGGTGCACTTGCCGGGGCGTTAGACGACATTAAGGCAGCTGCTGGTGAGAATACGATTGTCATGAGCCTTATGAATGGTGTTGACAGTGAGGAGATTATTTCTGGCGTTATAGATAAATCACATATTATGTATTCACTTATAAAGGTGGCGTCACACCGCGAAGGTAAGGAATATGTGTTCAATCCTGAGACTACAATAGGCATTATATATGGAGAGGAAACTGCACCATTTGAGAGTGAGAGAGTTGCGGCAATAAGAGATTTATTTGATGGAACAGGACTTAATTACAGAGTGACTGAATATATCAAAGAAGAGATATGGAGCAAGTATAGACTTAATATCTGTAACAATCTTCCGCAGGCTATTATTGGAGCAGGTGTTGGCTGTTATACTGACAGTGAGCATATGAAAGCAATCAGCGAAGGATTACGTAAGGAGGTTGAAGCAGTAGCTCTTGCCAAAGGCATTGATATGAGCAGGTGTGCAGATAACTCAAGCCGAGGAAGCGCTGTTCCGCCAACAGCAAGATATTCAACACTGCAGGATATTGACGCTGGCAGACACACAGAGATAGATATGTTCTCCGGCGCAATGATGCGCATGGGGAAAGAACTTGGAATTGATACATCATATAATGAATATACATATCACATCATCAAGGCACTTGAAGAGAAGAATGATGGCATGTTTGATTATGATGAGAATAGTGAGGCTGTGACTTATTCTAAGTAGTGGCAGACGGATTTAGCAGGCATGTGGGGTACAATACAGAAAATATAAGATATTAATCATGGCGCAGCCTTTTTAAGGGCTGCGCTTATTGCTTCTATAAAGACGGAATATGTATATCTGTTGGCTGAATCATAGGTTATGTTGGTTGTGCCGGCTTCCATGACTTTAGCAGCAACTTCATCAAATGAAGTTGTGAGCTTAGGGTACATAGTTGTGATTGATTCAGAAAGATTAACAAGCTCAATGCTGTTAATGTTAGAGGAATCAACTGTGACCTGGATATCAACGGGGTTGCCGTCTAACAGAATAGAGGCGGTATATACTCCGGGGCAGAATTTAGGAGCGTCGGCATTATCAAGGGGTGTCTCAATATTAGAAGAAGCAGAAGCATTTACAGTGCTGCTCTTAGGTTTGGTAGTATTCCTGGAATTATCAGAACTATTGCTGCCAAGACGGATAACAGCGAATATAATAAAAGCTATTATAATAGCAGCGATAACCGCTCCAATAAGGAGCTTTTTAAATGGAATAACAACAATTTTAGTCTGACTCATCACAAAGAAACCTGCCCTTCATATTCATTATTACAAAATATATGGTATGGAGTGGGAGATTATGATTAAAATGTGGTATATTAAATACAAATGTATTGGATAGTGTAAAATGGCACATTAAATTAATGCATAGCTTGAAAAACCTACTAAATTGTTAAATATGATGAAATGGTAGGTTTATGAAGAGGTGAATGATTATGAACAGTAAATTTATCAAAACATTTGCAGTAATAGTGATTATAGCGGCAGGCATGACAGCATGTGGACAAAAGAAAAATGTTACAACAGATGATGTATCAGGAAAAGAGATGGCGAACATACAGGAGACTGCAGCACAGGAAGTGACAGCACAGAAAATTATAACACAGGAGATTACAACTGAAAAAGAACCAGAGAATGACGAATATGTGCTTGTTAAGAAATATATACTGGACATATATGTGGAATTAAGATATGCAACAGAGAATAACTTTACAGGGGTAAAGATATACGATTTCACGGAAGCATACCTCCGATATGGAACTGTTAAGAAACTGGCACAGGTACAAAAGGAATTGAAGCAGCAGGGATACAGCTTAAAGATTTGGGATGCATACAGACCATTTGAGGCACAGCAGAAATTATGGGAAGTATATCCGGACCCTAACTATGTAGCAAATCCGGCTAACGGAATGAAAAAGCATAATCTTGGAGGAACAGTAGATATAACTATGGTTGCTGCTGATGGAAGTGTTATATCAATGCCGACAGAATTTGATGATTTCTCTCTAAAAGCAGATAGAGATTATTCTGATATAGAAGATGAAGAGGCTGTGAAAAATGTGATGATTCTACAGAATGCTATGGAAAATAACGGATTTACAGGCTATCAGGGAGAATGGTGGGACTATTCAGATACGGTGGAATATGAAGCGGTTGATTTCGAACCATGATGAGACATGATATGAAAAGGTGCATTATGGTAAAGCAAATGATGGTAAAGTCTATTATAGAAAGATTAGGGGAGTAACACATGTCATTACAATTAATTCTGGGAAGCTCAGGTGCGGGTAAATCGCACTATCTGTATACGCATATAATTGAAGAGTCAATGAAGAATCCTGACAGGAATTATATAGTTGTTGTGCCTGAGCAGTACACTATGGCAATTCAGAAAAGACTGGTGTCCATGCATCCAAGAAAAGGAATACTTAATATAGATGTTGTGAGCTTTGAAAGGCTTGCGTATAAAGTATTTGAGGAAGTGGGTGAGGATAATCTTGAAGTCCTTGACGATACAGGAAAGAATCTGATTATTAAAAGAGTTTTAGAGCAGAACAAGGACAGATTAAAATATTTTGGAAGTAATCTGTCTAATACAGGATTTGTGTCAGAGATGAAGTCTGTTATATCGGAGATGCTTCAGTATGATATCAAGCCGGATGTTATGCAGGATGCGGCAGGTGCAGCATACAGTGATTCAGAGGGAAGTGCAGCACTTCAGTATAAGCTTGATGATATAGTACTTGTATATAACGCATTTGCAGAGTACATAGACAAGAATTATATAACTAAAGAAGAAATACTGGATAAATTATGCAGTAAGGTTACAGAGTCAGAGAGAATAAAGAATTGCGAGATAGCATTTGACGGATTCACAGGATTTACGCCGGTTCAGTATAATTTACTGACAATTCTTTTATCAATGTGTCCGAAGATATATGTTTCTCTGACAATTGATGCATCTGAGCGTGAAAATTCAGTAAGAGGCAGGGAAGAACTTTTTTTCATGAGTAAGGACTGCGTATCAAAGCTTTATAAGATATGCGATGAAGAACATGTGAAAGTCCTTGAACCTGTGTATATTGCAGGAAAAGTAGTACCAGGAAAGAATGTAATTGTAAATGTTAATTCAAGATTTAAGAATTCAGAAGAACTGGATTTCCTGGAACAGAATCTTTTCAGAAACAATTCGGGAAGATTTAACCAGAAGACTGACAATATCGTTATATATGAGGGAGCTGTTGCCAAGGAAGAATTAACATTTGCAGCAGGAGAAATAATAAGACTTACAAGACTGTGTGAATACAGATATAACGAGATTGCGATAGTTACTGCGGACATGGATGGCTACGGCAAACTGGCGGCTAATATATTAAAGCAGAACGATATACCATATTTCTTAGATTACAAGCGCCATGTGACGGACAATCCATTCATTGCGGCAATTAACGGTGCACTTGGAATAATAGAGAATAATTACAGCTATGACAGCATATTAGGATTCCTAAGAACCGGAATGAGCGGAATGGAGCGCGAAGATATTGATCTGTTAGACAATTACTGTGTTGCAGTTGGAATCAGAGGCAGGGGAAAATGGCATGAACCATGGATAAGAAAGTTCAGGGGAACAGTCAATAATACTGACCTTGAGAAGCTTAATTCACTAAGAACAATGATAACGGATATGTTGGATCCATTGGAAGAAGTGCTTAAGTCAAAGGAATCTGATGTTGCAGATATGGTAAAGGCTCTTTACGAATTCCTTGTGCGTGAAGATATGGAGCAGAAGGTAAGTGTGCTTAATGACAGCGAGTACACTGGTGATGAATATGCGCAGTTATATAAGAAAGTTATAGAAGTATTAGATAAAATGTATGCCCTTCTTGGAAGCGAGAAGGTTGGTATTAAAGAATTTAACAAGATACTTGCGTCAGGATTTCAGGAGATTAAGATAGGACTTATTCCGCAGACCAATGACTGTGTTGTTATCGGAGATATAGAAAGAACCCGTCTTGACAATATCAAGGTCATGTTCTTTGTCGGAATCAATGACGGCAATGTACCTAAGAAGGCTGATTCAAGAAGCGTTCTGTCAGAAAGCGACAGGGAGTATCTTGAGGATAAGGGAATAGTTATGTCAGCTTCCGTGAGGGAGAAAGCATTTACACAGAGATTCTATCTGTATCTTATTATGACAAAGAGTGCGGAGAAGCTTTACATGTCATATGCGGTAAAAAACAGCGAGGGTGCGGCGCTGATGCCTTCATATATTATAAGAAGCATGAGAAAAATGTTTTCACATTGCCTTAAGTTATCTTACAAAGACACGGCACAGCAGAATTCATATGTGACAATACCGCGGGCGGCTAACAGCTTTGATAATACTGAAATTGCTGCAAATGTAGATGAGGATATTATTGATTCACTTACTGGCGGCAGGCTTGTCGGAAGCGTCACATCTTTTGAGAACTTTGCAGAGTGTCCATTGAGATATTACTTAAGGTATGGAGTTGATTTGAAGGAAAGGGAAGAATTCACATTTTCACCGGTAAACTTCGGCGTCGTACTGCATGCGGTTATCCGTGAGGTGTGCGACGAAATCAAGAAAAACGGTGAGTCGTACTATCTGATATCAGAGGAGAAGCGCCGCGAGATGGTAAAAAGAAGTGTCGCTGCAATTACTGACATATACCAGAACAGTATCCTTAAGGATTCAAGCCGTAATTCATTCATGATTAAGAGGATGGAGGACCTTGCAGACCGCACTATATGGGCGATGGGTGAGCAGTTAAAATGTGGTGATTTCGTGCCATTTGTATTCGAGCATAAGTTTAATATGGAAGTCGGAGACGGAGACAGAAAGCAGCTTATGAGCGGAACAATTGACCGCGTTGACATATGCGAAAACGGCACAGATGTATATGTAAGGATTATCGATTACAAGACAGGAAAGAAGGATTTCAACATAGTAAAGACCTACTACGGAATTGATATCCAGCTTATGGTCTACATGGAAGCGGCAATGAAGCTTGTGGCAAAGATGCGTCCGGGTAAAAATGTGATTCCTGCCGGAGTGTTCTACTATAACATAAGTGACCCGATTGTATCTGCGACAACAGAGAGTGCAGAAGAGATAGAGGATAAGATTAAGGGTGAACTGCGTCTTAAAGGAATGGTTAATTCGGATAAGGATATTGCCGAGAAGATGGACAATACAGAGGGTACTTCACTTAATATTCCGGTTAGCAGAAAGGCTGACGGCGGATTTGACTCACGAAGAAGTAAGGTGATGAATACAGAGCAGTTTAATATGCTTGGAAGATTCGTTGATGTAAGGGCGGTTGATACCGCGGATAGAATTGCAGGTGGTGATATAAGGAGAAGTCCTTATAAAGATGGACAGTTTTCAAGCTGTGACAGATGTCCTTATGGGGCAGTGTGTGGATTTTCAGTGGATTTGCCGGGCTGCAATTACAGAAAATTAAAGAAATTTGATGATGAAGTGTTATGGAATAATATAAAGGAAGGGGTTGATGAGAATGGAAAGAAAATGGACACCGGCGCAGAAGAGCGCGATTGATACAAGAGACTGTAATGTGCTGGTTTCGGCGGCTGCTGGTTCAGGAAAGACTGCTGTTTTAGTTGAGCGAATCATTTCCATGATTACAGACCCTGACAAGAATATAGATATAGACAGGCTGGTTGTTGTTACATTTACAAAGGCGGCAGCAGCCCAGATGAAAGACAAGATAAGAAAAGCACTTGATTCAATGCTTGACGAGAATCCGGGGGATGTGAACCTTTTAAGACAGATAACACTGCTTAACAACGCACAGATAACAACGATAGACAGTTTCTGTCTATGGATAATCAGAAATCATTTTCCAGAGGTTAATCTGGACCCGGGGTTCAGGATAATGGACGAGGGTGAGAAGAAGCTTATTGAAAATGATGTGTTGGAAGATGTGCTTGAGGAATTCTATGCCGAAGCAGATGAAGAATTCTTTAATCTTGTTGATGCATTTGGCATGGGACGGGACGATTCAGGGCTTGTGAGCATTATAGATAAAATATACCGTTTTTCACGAAGCAATCCGTGGATTGATGAGTGGTTTGACGAGTGCATGTTAGTTTATGATGATGAGACTTACGATAATCCTGCAATTAAGGAGCTGTATGATTCAATTAAAAATGCACTTTTCGATTACCGTGATAAATATAACAGATTAGTAGATATCTGTTCTGAGCCGGCAGGACCTGCAGCATATACAGGTGCTTTGCAGTCTGACCTGCTTGGAATTAATGAGATGATTAATTCACAGGATTTTGGAGAGCTTGGCAGAAGGATAAGAATATTTTCATTTGAAGCCCTGTCAAGAAAAAAGGATGCAGGAGCAGACCCGGATATTAAGGAATATGTTAAGGGGCAGCGAAAGTTGTTCAAAGATTACATAGGACGGCTTAATGATAAGATATTCTTAAAAGATGATGAGGGAATATTTGCAGACATGCAGGGGGCAGGCATCCAGATACGGACTTTACTTAAAGTGGCAAAGGTGTATGCCAAGCGTGTTTCAGAGGTGAAGCGTGAGAAGGGTATAATTGATTTTAATGACATGGAACATCTTGCTCTTTCAATACTTGTAAAGAAAGAAGACGGAAAGCTTGTATACACAGAGACTGCCGACAAGCTTGCGAACAGATTTGAAGAGATACTGATAGACGAGTATCAGGATTCCAACCAGCTGCAGGAGGTTATTCTTAATGCGGTGTCGAAGACGAGACTGTCCGGTGAGAATAACAATATATACATGGTTGGAGATGTAAAGCAGAGCATATACAAGTTCCGTCTTGCCTGCCCGGAGCTTTTCATAGAGAAGTACGATACATACGGCGAGACTGGCGATAATGTAAGAATTGAATTACAGAAGAATTTCCGAAGTCGTGAGAATGTACTTGAGTGTGCCAATGATGTTTTCAGTCATATTATGAATAAGAATTTTTCAGGAATCGGGTATGACGAATCGGTAAGGCTTAATGCAGGATTTCCATATCCTGAATACAGTGACAGTAATTACGGTGATGAAGTCAACAAGAGTACAGATGTAATTCTTATATCTTCAGAAAATGAAGAAGAGGCTACAACAAGAGAAATTGAGGCTGACAGGCTTGCAAAGCTGATTGAGGGAATAGTTTCTTCTGGTGTAAATGTGTATGATGCAGATGAAAATGTATACAGACCGGCAGAATACAGGGATATAGTAATTCTTACAAGGTCAGTGACAGGCTGGGCAGATACATTTGCAGATGCCCTTATGGATAGGGGGATACCGGCGTATACTGACTCGTCAACAGGATATTTCAGCGTGCGTGAGATACAGGTAATCTTAAGCATGCTTACAATAGTAGATAATCCGGTTCAGGAGATAAGCCTTGCGGCGGCAATGATGTCTTATTTTGGAGGATTTACGGCAGCAGAGCTTGGAATGGTAAGAAAGCTTGGCAGAGAGTATGTGGATAAGAATGTGCATAATAATCTGTATGAACATTTGAAAGCAGTTGCAGTGCTTGGCGGAGCAGATAAGATACAGGAGACGGATGTTAAGCAGCTGTCCGGCAAATGTGCATTATTTCTTGCAAAGCTCACAGAATACCGAGACAAGAGCAGCGTGGAGCCACTATATGATCTGTGCTGGGAGATGATATATGATTCAGGCTACTACGATTATGTGGGAACAATGCCTGCCGGAGCACAGAGACAGGCTAACTTAAATGTCCTGCTGGAAAGAGCAGCGGGATATGGAAAGTCAAGTTATTCAGGTCTGTTTAATTTCTTAAGATATATTGAAAGACTTAAGAAGTTTGACGAAGATTTTGCAGAGGGGGCTGCCAGCCTTGACAATGAGAATCTTGTAAGAATTATGAGTATCCATAAGAGCAAAGGTCTGGAATTTCCGATTGTAATACTTGCTGGAGCGCATAAAAGCATTAACTTTATGGATGCAACAGCGCCGGTGCTTGTAGACCAGAACTTAGGAATTGCAGTTGATTATGTTGACCTTGAAAGAAGAACGAAGACACCTACCATAATAAAAGGTGCCATGGCAAGAAGAATTGTAAGGGAGTCGATATCAGAAGAAGAGAGACTTCTCTATGTTGCAATGACAAGAGCAAGAGAAAAGCTGATAATCACTGGAGTTGTAAAAGATGCAGACAAGACACTTGAGAAATACAGGGGAAGTGCAAAGCAGCTTGAAGTAGATGGAATGTTGTCTTACGCAGATAGTGAGAATATAAAGAACTATCTTGATATGATAATGCCGGTGTGCCTTATGGATTCAGATAAATTGAAAGGCAGCTTTAAAGTTATGGTTGATGCCGGAGAGGATTCCTTGGCTGATGCGGATGAATCCGGGGGGCTGGCTGGTGCAGCGAATGTTGTTGGAATCGGTGAACTGGCTGATGAAATTAAGGAAGCTGTGTCTTATCCTTTATTAGATGAGCTTCCGGAGTATGTTCCTGCTGATAATGCAGCCGGCAGGATGAAGCTGACGGTTTCGCAGCTTAAGGCTATGCAGGCGGATGATGATTCAGAGGAAAATGCTTACATGGATGAATCTGTGAAGGCAGCACTTAAAAAGGAAGAATGTGATGAGACAAACAGCATAATTCCAAAGTTCATAAGCGGTGAGGAAGTGCAGCTTGCTGCTAATGAGCGTGGTAGCGCATATCACAGGGTTATGGAATGTCTTGACTATTCAGTGAGTGTGAACCTTGATGGAGTTAAAGCAGATATTAACAGAATGTTAGAAACAGGCAAGATGAATGAATTACAGGTGAAAAGTGTCAATCCGTGGGATATATATACATTTGTACAATCAGATACAGGCAGGAGAGTTGCAAATGCGGTGAACTGTGGCAGTGTCAGAAGAGAACAGCCTTTTGTATTTGAGTACGAAGGACAGCTTATACAGGGTATAATTGACTTGTGTTTTGAAGAGGACGGAGAAATTGTGATTGTTGATTATAAGACTGACAGGGTTATGAAGGGCAAAGCGGGGGAAAAAGAGCTTGTTAAAAGATACGCAATCCAGCTTGATTACTATGCAAAAGCACTGGAACAGCTTACCGGAAAAACTGTAAAAGAAAAAATTGTATATTCATTTGCTTTAGGAAAAGAAATAATGTGTTGAAATGACGAAAAATTTTCTCTAACATGTAAAATGCGGTTGAAAATATTGTATAATAATGGTAATATGAACTTGATTTGTGAATAAAACATATCAAATTTGCACAAAAATGTGCATAAAGGAAAAGGAGAGGAAAAATGAAAAAGCAAGTAAAAAAGTTTATGAGTGCATTACTTGCATGTGTAATGGTGGCAGTGTCAGTTATAGTATTTGACATGAATCCAGTACATGCAGCTTCTGGCGCAATAACAGAAGCATCAGGCTGGCTTGAGACAGCATATGTTAAATGGACACCTGTAACAGGAGCTACAGGTTACAATGTATATGTTAAGTCTGCAAGTGCCTCAGATTCAGCTTATGTCCAGTTGGACGATGAGCTTATCAGAAAGTATCCGTCTTACATGAGAGCGGATGCTGTGGGATTAAAAGCAGGCGATTATGTTATGAAGATTGTTCCGCTGAACAATGGCAAGGAGAATACAGCAGCTGCTATCGTTTCAGATAAGCTTACTGTAAAAGCACATGACAGAAGCGGATTCACATTTTCAAGTAATTCACCGGTAAAGAATGGCGTTGGTGCATATAACAACGATGGTACATTAAAGTCTAATGCATCTGTTCTTTATGTTACAGAAGCTAATAAGAATACAGTTAAGATGAAGATTGGTAACACAGAATATACAGGTGTAGCAGCTATTACACAGGCAATTAAGGCTAAGAATAACTGCCAGCCAGTTGCTATCCGTATTATAGGTCAGGTTACATTAAGCGGACTTGCCTGCAAAGATGTATCATCAGCATATGCAATTGGTGTTAAGGGAGCAGCTAACGTAACATTTGAGGGTATTGGTGATGATGCTACTTTATATGAAGCAGGTGTGGCTGTATTCCAGTCAACAGGCATAGAAGTAAGAAACCTTGGTCTTATGAACTGGGGCGGTGGAGGCGACGGAGATGGTATATCTCTTAAGCAGTCACTTGGTGTATGGGTACATAACAACGATGTGTTCTATGGTAATGCTGGTTCAGATGGTGACCAGGCTAAGGGCGACGGCTCTATGGATTTAAAGGATAATTCTCAGTATGTGACAGTATCTTACAATCATTTCTGGGATTCAGGAAAGATGTCACTTTGTGGCATGAAGTCAGAGTCAGGTGAGAACTGGATTACATATCACCATAACTGGTTTGACCATTCTGATTCAAGACATCCTCGTATCAGAACAATGTCAGTTCATGTATATAATAACTACTATGATGGTAATTCTAAATATGGTGTAGGCGCTGCAAAGGATAGTGAGGCATTCGTAGAGGCTAACTATTTCAGACATTGTAATTATCCAATGCTCAGTTCAATGCAGGGAAGTGATGTTCTGGCAGGTGGAATATTCTCAGGAGAGAATGGTGGTGTCATCAAGGCATACAACAACTATATGGAAGGTCAGAAGTCTGTTATATATGCTAATTCGGATGCTGGTACAACAACTGCAAGTGCAACTGATTTCGATGCATATCTTGCAACATCAAGAAGTGAAACAGTACCTTCAACTTATAAGGCAAAGCAGGGTGGAAAGACATATTCTAACTTTGATACTAAGGTTGATTTAGGCGTTGATACTGCTGATATTGATGCACCTGCAGATGTTCCTTCAATTGTAACTAAGTATGCAGGACGTATTATGGGCGGAGATTTCAAGTGGACATTTGATAACAGTGTTGATGATACAAGCTATTCACTCAACAGGCCATTAAAGGATAAGCTTAATGCATACAAGACATCTCTTGTATCAGTAGGTGGTGGAAGCGTATCAGGCGAATCACATACACATACATATGGTGAGTGGACAGTTGTTAAGGCTGCAACAGAGACAGAAGAAGGTCTTAAGAGCCGCACATGTACAGGATGTGGTTATAATGAAACAGCAGTTATTCCAGCTATTGGAAAAGATACACCTGTTACACCTGACACACCGGTATCAGGAGATGCAAAGGTACATAACTTTACAGAATCAGGAACAACAAGTGACTTCTATAGTATTACAGGAAGCATAGCAACAAATAAAGGTACAGCAACATACAACGGTCTTACACTTACAAAATGCCTTAAGATGGAGTCATCAACAAGTATTAAGTTCACAGCACCATCCGCTGGAAAGCTTACACTTGTATTTGGCGGAACAACGGCAGCTTCTGGCAAGGGCGTAAAAGTTAATGGAACAAGCAAAAAAGTTGGTTCTGATGGTACATTAACAGTAGATGTTGCTAAGGGTGCTGTAACTGTAACAAAGGGAGATGCAATCAATCTTTTCTATATGGTATATACACCATCTGGAACATCAGAGACAACACATACACATAAGTATGAGTCAAAGATAACAAAGCAGGCAACATGTACAGAGACAGGAGTGCTTACATATACATGTACATCTACAACAGGAACATGTGACAAGAAGACATATACAGAAACAATCCCAGCAACTGGACATAAGTTCAGTACAGAGTGGACAGTAGATGTTGAAGCAACAGAGACAACACCAGGAAGCAAGAGCCACCATTGTACAGTATGTGATGCGAAGACAGATGTAACAGTAATTCCTGCAACAGGAGTTGTTGAGAAGAAGAATGGATTATACTATGAGAATGGCGCATATGCATACTATACAAATGGAGCTATAAATTATGGCTATAGAGATTTTGCGGAGTATGAAGGAAAATGGTA
>OGNY01001042.1_pt1 | contig 20022 bp, 20 predicted proteins | sample 1573551 | NCBI WGS metagenome assembly OGNY01 (sample SAMEA2581885, study PRJEB24529) | metagenome | biome: Human gut stool | place: China | collected 2011
AATATCTTGATTACGCAAACAGCGTGGAAGAGAAATTAAAAGCGAATGGCATCCGCTGCAGCGTGGACAACCGCTCAGAAAAAATTGGTTACAAGATTCGTGAGGCAAGACTTCAGAAAACACCATATATGCTCGTTGTTGGACAGAAAGAACAGGAAGAGGGCGTCGTATCCGTTCGCAGCCGTTTCAAAGGAGACGAGGGTGCACAGTCTTTGGATGCGTTTATTGATGATATTTGCAAGGAAATCCGTACGAAAGAAATTCGTAAGGTAGAAGTGACACCGGAGAGTAAATAAGTAGGAGGTTTGTATGCAGCAGAATAGACAGACAAATGCAAAAGCGATTGCGTCGTTAGTGCTTTCATGTGCTTCGATGGTTTGTTGTATGCAATGGTCCATTTCTTTGGTAATGGCAGTGCTTGGCATTGTATTTGGAATTTTGGGGCTTCGGGATGATAATCTGAATCAGGAAGATGCAGCAATTGCCGGTATCGTTGTGGGAGTGGCAGGGGTCATCCTTGCCATTGTCGTAGCGGTGCTGTTAATAAAAATTACGAATAATTCGTCGCTGCAGCATCTGGAACAGGCAGCAGCCTATTTCGCCCCATACGGCAGGATATAGAAATGGAGGTATCTATGACAGATATAAATCGACACAGAGGGCTTGCAATTGCCTCTCTTGTATTAGGTGGAGTTTCTTGTTTTTGTTGTTTTGGAACAGGTATCGGCGTAATCCCTGCCGCAATCGCCCTTGTCTTTAGCATTATTGCAGTGGCAAAAGGCGGTAAAAATGCAAGAAAATTAGGAATCATCGGATTGATTTTGAGTGCCATCGGTCTGGTTTTAAATGCCGTGATTTTGGCATACGGAATCTGGATGATTCGCTGGGACCACATGACAATTGAAAATCTATCCTCAATTCAGAACTTAAATCCTGCAAACGAAAAAGACATCATCGAATGGCTTCAGCAGTTTATTAAGGTTGATATATCGGGGATGGTAAATTAAGTGGGGGGTGCGTGTTATTGTTTCCGTAATTAGGCAGAAAAGCTTTGTATCTCGTGGGCGCTTTCGCTCGTTGAGTACGTAGCGGTATGGGCACTGAAACTACCAGCGCCACATACCGACGTACTCAAAACCCACGAGTTTCAAAGTTTTTCTGCCAAATTACTGGAATTCAATAAATGACATCCCCCTAATCATTCATTGCCCTGCCTTAATACTACAGTTGATACTTTGTATGCAGGCGTGTGTGGTCAAGTGATTGCTGCCGATTTTTTGATTTAAATTTCTTGAGACTTTACTAGAACAAATGGAAACAAAATTTCGTCATGAGGGACTAAAACACCGTCGGTGCATAGAGGTCGTATTTTGACCTCAGGCACCGTTACGTGTGTTTTTTAGCGGGAGCGGTCCTGAATGGCGAAACTTTGTTTCCATTTGTTCTAATAAAAACTTACAACAAAATTAAACTGAAAAAAATTACCAGCAATCCCTTGACACACACCACCTTTCTATGGTACACTACCAAAGGTGTAAAAAGCAGAGTTATCCACTCTCACCTTGCCGTATAACATTTGTTATCACACGGTATTGGTTCACATCTATTATAATGATAGGAAATGTTTTACGTGGATAGCTGGCTTTTAGAAACAGCTATCTTTTTTTCATTTAGGAGGTAAGAACAATAAGCGATTTAATGATTAACGAGCAGATTCGCGACAGAGAAGTTCGTGTAATTGGACCAAATGGAGAACAGCTTGGCATTATGTCGGCAAAAGAAGCATATTTCAAAGCAAAAGATGCAGGACTTGATTTGGTAAAGATTGCACCGACTGCAAAACCGCCGGTATGTAAAATTATTGACTACGGCAAGTACCGCTATGAGCAGGCTCGTAAAGCAAAAGAAGCAAAGAAGAAACAGAAAACCATCGAGACAAAAGAAATCAGACTTTCGCCAAACATTGATACCAATGATTTGAACACGAAAGTAAACCAGGCAAAGAAATTCCTGCAAAAGGGAGCTAAAGTAAAAGTCTCACTCCGATTCCGTGGTAGAGAAATGGCTCATAAAGATGTAGGAAGGGAAATCCTGAATGCGTTTTTTGAAGAATTAAAGGACGTTGCTTCCGTCGACAAACCTGCGAAGATGGAAGGAAGAAGTATGGTAATGTTTTTATCAGCCACAAAATAATAACGGAGGAATAATATCATGGCAAATCAGAAAATGAAAACAAAAAGAGCTGCTGCAAAGCGCTTTAAAGTTACCGGTACCGGTAAATTGAAAAGAAACAAAGCATACAAGAGTCATATTTTGACTAAGAAGACAACAAAGAGAAAAAGAAATCTCAGAAAGTCTGCTCTTGTAGATGAAACTAATGTAAAAACAATGAAAAAGATTATGCCATACAGCTAATGGCGAAGGAGGGAACTGACAAATGGCTAGAATTAAAGGCGGAATGAACGCAAAGAAAAAACATAAAAGAGTATTGAAACTGGCAAAGGGTTACAGAGGCGCAAGAAGTAAACAGTATCGTGTTGCAAAACAGTCTGTTATGCATGCGTTGGAAGAGTCCTATACAGGTAGAAAACAGAAAAAGAGACAGTTCAGACAGCTTTGGATTGCTCGTATTAATGCAGCAGCTAGAATGAATGGTCTTTCCTACAGCAAATTCATGTATGGTTTGAAACTTGCTGAGGTAAATGTAAACCGTAAAATGCTTTCTGAGATGGCAATCAGTGATCCGGAAGGTTTTGCTTCTTTGGTAGAAGTAGCAAAAAGCAAATTAGCTTAAGCTTTATCTGTTATAACAAACAAGTACAAAAAGGTATCTCGTTGTGAGGTACCTTTTATCTTGCAGTAAAAGTGAAATATCACGATTAATGGAAAGGAAATGAGGGAAATGAGTCAGACGCATAAGCAAAAAATAGCGGCATTGCTTGCCACAACCTTAATTTTATGTGACCTCATAAGCGGGAGTCCTGCCCATTTGCAGGCAAGACAGAAGAACAATCAGACGGAGTGGAGTGAAGAGCCAACGCCTGAACCGACAGAAGAACCGACCGCGGAGCCCACAGAGGAGCCGGAGCCAACAGTTGCGCCACAGCCAAATGAAACTCCAAAGCCGGTGAAAAAATATGAACTGGTATCGCCCCACGCTAAGTATTATAAAGGTGGCATGAAGGGGATTCATTATCGGAAAGTGAAGGGGGAAAAGGTATATCACCTTTACTCGTATACGACCGATTCGGTAAAACTTGTTATGTCACAGGCATCTACTTTTGAGGTTTACGGAGGTGCTTCGAAAAAAGAAGTAAAAAAGAAGTTAGTTACCGTTTCTTCCTCCGGTGTGGTAAAATGTAAGACAAAAAACAAAAAAAATTACACGTTCTTAAAAGCGACGTCCAAAGTGACAGGCGAAAGCTGCTATATTTACATTTATTTTAATGAAAAAATTGAAAGCAAAAGCGGCAGCAAAATAAAGTTTTGGGAAAAGAAAAAAGCGACAGTTTCTTTTAACTATGCCAAAAAGAAATTGTTTTTTGAAATAAAGAATAAAAAGATTGCAAGTGTCAATAAAAACGGACGTATTACGGCGAAAAAGAAGGGTACGACTTACCTTTTCGTAAAGGTGAAAGATTCGGATAAGAACCAGTGCAGGATTAAAATTGTTGTAAAAGAAGAGCCGTGGATTGTCAGTGAAAAGGATAAGAAATACGACTATGCAGAGATGACAAGAGATTTGCGTAAGATTGCTCACAAATACCCCGGAAAAACAGGGCTGTCGAGTATTGGCAGGACATATGACAACAGGGAAATCTGGTGCCTGCGTGTGGGAAATCCTTCTGCGGCAAAGAAACTTGTGATTGATGCGGCAATTCATGCCCGAGAGTGGAAAAATACACAGGTCATTATGCGACAGACCGAGGAAATTCTTCGGGAATATAGTGAACACCGCGCAAGATTCCGTTCAATCTGCCTTTATATTCTGCCGATGGATAACCCGGATGGTGTGACAATTTCGCAGTATGGGGCAAGTGGAATCCGCAATGCAAAACTTCGCAAGAAAATACAGAAGATAGGGCATTTTAACACATGGAAAAATAATGCCAGAGGGGTTAATATTAACAATAATTTCCCTGCCGGTTTTTCAGCAGATAAGAAAAAGGATAAAAAGAAGGGCAAGAAAAGGAAACCGGATGCCACAACATATAGAGGAAAAAAGGCAGCGAGCGAAAAGGAAACGAAGGCATTAATTTCTTTTATTAAGCGGATATCGCCAAAGACGGTGTTGAATCTCCATTCGACCGGCAGTATTTTATACTGGGATTTTGAGGTATCTTCGCCGCTGCATGAAAAGCAGTACAGGTTAGCAAGTGAAATAAAAAAGAGAAATCATTACCGCATGATGCCAAAGAGTTCGAGTACAGAAGAACATGGAGGCTTTGCGGACTGGCTTGTGTACGAGAAGAAAATTGTGAGTGTTACGGTAGAAACAGGGACAGTGCCATGCCCTTTGCCGCACGCTCAATATAAAAAGATTTATAAACGAAACAAAAAGATGTTTCGCTGGTTTATGCTATCTTATTAAACAGGTAATTGGATACGAAAAGGAAGGTGCATTAAAATGGAACGAACGAGAAGACTGCGGATGAACGAACGAGTGAGAGATATGGTGCGGGAAAATCATGTCCGGGTGGACGAATTGATTTATCCGATTTTTGTAATAGAAGGAGAAAATATTTGTGAACCGGTAGAGTCGATGCCTGGCATTTACCAGTATTCGATTGACAGACTTCATGAAGAGCTTGACCGAGTGCGTGAGGCAGGGATTCCGGCAGTTTTATTGTTTGGTATTCCGGCAGACAAAGATGAGCAGGGAAGTGGTGCGTATGCCGAAGACGGAATTGTGCCACAGGCGATTCGCTATATTAAGAAAAGTTATAAAGAACTTGTTGTTATTGCGGATGTCTGCCTGTGTGAGTATACGTCGCATGGACATTGTGGTCTGATTTGCGATGGCGAGGTGTTAAATGATGAAACGCTTCCGCTTTTGGCAAAGACATCTGTTGTGTATGCTAAAGCAGGAGCAGATATCATTGCACCGAGTGATATGATGGATAAACGTGTTGAGGCAATCCGCAAGGCTCTTGATGAGGAGGGCTTATACAATACGCCGATTATGTCCTACAGTGCAAAATTTGCGTCGGCATATTATGGCCCATTCCGTGATGCCGCACATTCGGCACCGGGATTTGGTGACCGCAAAAGCTATCAGATGGATCCGGCAAATGGAGAAGAAGCTCTGCGTGAAGTAGAGCAGGACATCAAAGAAGGTGCGGATTTAATTATTGCAAAACCGGCGATGGCGTATCTGGATGTGCTAAAAGATATTTCCATTCATTATAATATTCCGATTGTGGCGTATAATGTCAGCGGAGAATATGCGATGGTGAAGGCAGCTGCGCAAAAAGGCTGGATTGATGAAAAACGAATTGTGATGGAGCACATGATTGGATTTAAGCGTGCCGGTGCAAAAATGATTATTACTTATCATGCGCTTGATGTAGCTCGGTGGCTTAAGGAAGAACAAAAGGAGCAGTAACCATGATTTTTGGCTATGTTGGAATTTGCTATAAAGAAGCACCACTTGCCCTGCGCGGGCAGGTGGCGTTACCCGACTCAAAAAAAATTGAATTATGGGAGCGGCTTTCGGTCATTGGCTTAAAACAGTGTATGATTGTCTCTACCTGCAACCGCAGCGAGATTTTCTATTTTTCTCATTCGGATGCGGTGACGGGGGAGCAGGTGCAGTCCTGCTACCAGGACATTTTCCCGAATGTTTCGTTTGGGGATTGCTGTAAGAAAAAAGAGGGCAGTGAGGCGGTTTCTTATTTGTTCCGCGTGGCGGCAGGCTTGGAATCGTTAGTCGTAGGTGAAGACCAGATTTTGGGGCAGGTTGTTGAGGCAATGGATTTTGCCAGGACCATGGGCCACAGCGGCAAAGAACTGGAGCGCATTGTAAGGGATGCAGTGACATGTGCCAAGTGGATTAAGACGAATTACCGCATTAGCGAAAAGCCGCTGTCGGTCAGTTATATTGGGGTGAAAGAGCTGCACCGTGCCGGTGGCGTTAGCGGAAAAAATATTCTTGTGATTGGAAGTGGGAAAACAGCAGCACTTGCTTTGACGTATTTGTTTGAATATGGAGCAAAAAAGATTTATCTGTGCAGCCGGACGCTTGCCCACGCAAAAGAATTGTTAGCGGTGCATGAAAATTTGACAGTGGTGGATTATCATGAGCGTTATGACGTGATGAAGCAGTGTGAAACGGTTGTATCAGCAACGTCATCGCCGCATCTGGTTGTTTTGTATGATAAATGGAAAGAGACGGGCGTCGCACAAATGCAGTTTTTGGATTTGGCATCACCGAGGGATATTGACAGCCGGTTACAAGAAGTTCCGGGGGTGCAGTTGATTGATATGGATACGCTGCAGAAAATTACCGAAAAAAATCAGAATGAGCGGGAAAAACTGGCGGCAGATTGTGAACAGGTTATTGAAGAAAAGGTGCAGGAGACGATGGAATGGCTTTTATTGAGCCGTGTGGATGGCACGATTGAGACAATGCAGAAACGGTGTTTACAGATTGAGACGGACAGTTATGAATATTTAAATCGAAAAATTTCTCTGAATCACAGAGAGCAGAAATTGTTGAAAAAGGTGCTTCACGCTTCTTTGCAGCGCTTGATTCGTGAGCCGATTCAGGAATTAAAGCAGTTGGGGGACGAAGAAAAGCAGAAAGAGTACCAGAATATCTTAAAAACATTATTCCGAATTGATAAAGATAAATAAAAGTATAAGCGTGACCTTATACTTTCATTAAAAATAACTATAAGTAAAACATTATAATATTGTATGGAATATATTTACAAAGTTATACCTTGGTGTTACAATAATCTCAAAGAGAGGGATCGTATACGAAACAGAGTTTGTTTACGGGGCGGTTTCAAAAACAAAAAATGATTGGAGGACACAAGGTTGAAAAAACAGTTTTGTAAAACAATGAGTTATGTGATGACGGCAGCATTGCTTCTTGGCGTGTCAATGCCATCTTCACCGGCAGCAGCAAAGAAAAAGGCACCGAAACTTAGCACAAAGAAAGTAAGTATTTCGGTGGGACAGAAAAAGACGATTAAGCTGAAAAATGGTAAGAAAGCAGTTTGGTCTATTAAGTCAGGTAAAAAGGTTGTTAGTCTTTCGAAGAAAAAGAAAACAAGTGTCGTAGTAAAAGGTAAGAAAGCCGGAAAGGCAGTTGTATTAGCAAAAGTTGGAAAGAAAAAACTGACTTGCAAAGTTACTGTTAAGGCAAAGAAGCCAGCAGTTACAAAAGTACCGGCAGTTACTGCTACACCAAACACAAATAAGCCAAATACGGCATCGACAGCAACACCAACCGCAACACCAACCGCTGTAGTACCGACACCAACCGCTACTCCGGAGCAGGGCGAGGCAGTAAAAGACATCACAATTGATATGACAAAAGTTGGCGATACCGAATTCAGTTCTTCACCGGCAACGATTAATTTTAGCAGCCAGTTGGATTCTCGTTTTGATTTGGCTTATTTTAAGGAAGTAAAAATTGGCTATGAACTTACTTTTGAAGGTGAAGACACTTCCAAATTAACAGCTGGTAAAATTGCGGTAGCAGGTACAACAGATCAGTTGACAGGTTTTGATGATGGTGTAGCATTTAATTATAACATGGCAGCGGGTGCTACATCCGTATCGGTAGCATTTGATGAGAAAGTAACAGGTCCTGCCGTTGGATTGAACATCCAGCCGATGGATGCGGATGCCAGTTATGGTTGGCCGGAGACATTGAAATCCGTTAAGATTACAAGCATTGTGTTTGTTGCCAGAGCAGGAGCTACTTATCCGGCAGCAGGAGCAAGCAAACCAACACCAAAACCAACAGTAGCACCGGAATTTGAATCTTCTGAGTTCAAATACGATGGTCTTGATCAGAATTGGATTGACAAAAACATTGACCCTGAAAAACCGGTTGTTGCTTTGTCATTTGATGATGGCCCGGGAGGTTATACAGGATTTGTTGATAATGGTATGAAGATTCAGAAAGCTTTAACTGCAGCAGGCGCTCATGCAACATTCTTCTACATCGGTGCTCATATTGAGCATGATGAGGATTCCAGAAATGAAGTTCTTGCAGCGAAAGAGGCTGGATTTGAGGTGGCAAATCATTCTTACGATTCCAATGGGTTGAATAGTGTAGGACCAGAGGTAATCAAAGAGAAGATTGCTAAGACAGATGCACTTCTTTCTGAAATCACCGGATACAAACACTTCTTGTTCCGTGCGCCAAACGTTGCTTATAGTCAGGCGATGTATGCAGTAATCGAGAAACCGTTTATCGATGTATCGATTTGGAGTCAGGATTATCAGGATAAAACAACGAAAGATGATTTGGTAAACAATGTAATCAATAACTTAAAAGATGGCGGTATCATTAACATGCATTCCGTTCATCAAAAAACAGCAGAGGCAGTTCCGGAAATTTTGGAGCAGTGCAAAGACAAAGGATATCAGGTTGTTAGTGTATCTGAATTGTTTGCTATTAAAGGCAAAAAGCTTATGACAGGTGTGAAATACAATAACGCTGAGTAAGATTTGAAAATGGATTGTTGAAAAGCAGGGCTGTTACAATAAAATAGCTAAAGATGGCAAAAGAAGTTTGTTCGATATAAACGAATGGAACTTCTTTTGCTATTTTTATTTTATACGCAGACATGCCGCTCTTTGGTTGCGGCGTCTCTTTATCTGTGATAAAATAGAGTAAATGGCGTGAAAGGAGCATGCATATGACAGGGATTGTTTTTGAAGGTGGGACATTTCGACCGATTTTTAGCTGCGGTGTGATGGATGCACTGTTGTCGGAGAATATATTACTGCCTTACTGTATTGGTGTTTCCGCTGGAATTGCGGATGGGGTTTCGTATATTTCTAAACAACCACAGAGAAATTTGGAAATTATGCAGAAATACCGTAATGATAAGCGATATATGAGCCGGAGCAACTGGAAAAAAAATAAAAGTATTTTCGGACTGGATTTTGTTTTTGGAGAAATTCCGGACCACTTAATTCCATTTGATTGGGACACCTTTCGTTCATATGAGGGAACTTGTCTGGTTGGTGTGACAAATGCAAAAACCGGACAGATTGAGTATAAAAACGCAATGGATATGGATGAGAAATTTACAATGCTTCGTGCAACCTGTGCATTGCCAATGTTTTTCCCAGCGATTGATTTGGACGGACAGAAGTATTACGATGGCGGGCTGGTTGACCCGATTCCGTTTAAAAAAGCGTTAGATGACGGTTGTGACAAATTAATTGTTGTGCTTACGCAGCCACGCGGTTTTGTGAAACGTTATGGCAAATATGATAAAATGGGTGCCAGAATGCTAGGACATAAATATCCGGAGATTAAACGAGTGATTATGGAGAGACCGGACCGCTACAATGCTGTAGTGAAAGAGTGTGAGGCGTTAGCGAAGGAAGGAAAAGTGATGATTCTACGGCCGAACCATTTGCTGAACAGCTTTGAAAGTGATGTGCGGAAACTGGAAATGGCTTATTGGCATGGTTACCGCATGACAAAAGAAAAGATGAAAAAAATCAAGAGGTTTATTGAGGAATAAAGGAGATTGCAAATGAAACAACAAAAGCAGCAAAAAGAATATGGGAAAAAGTTTTTTGTGCCAATTTTGCTTATACTGGCAGTGCTTCCATTGATTACCAATGCACATATTTATGATAATGGATTGAGTAAACAATTATGGTCATCGGCAAATGGTCAGGTGACAGATTTCTTTTTGTATTATAAATCGCATTTTTTGATGATACTGGGTGCCATTGTTACGGTTATTTTGGCATATTGGCTTTGTACTGGTGAAAATGGCAGATTGTTTGATAAAAATGTGTGGATTCCGTTGATTCCGGCATCGGTGTTTGCCTTATTTTCGCTGTTTTCGGCGATGGGAGCGGAGCATGCAGAGGATGCGTTCTTAGGCGGTTATGAGCAGTTTGAGGGCGTATTTGTCCTTCTTGTTTATGTAATCTGTTTTTTGTTTGTGTATGGTTACGTGAAGAAAGAAGAGGTAGTGGAGTGGCTTCTTAACGGACTGACTGCCGGCTCTTGTGTTGTTGGTATTCTCGGTGCATTCCAAACGTTTGGTCTGGATTGGATTCAGAGTGCCTGGGCAAGGCCTTTGGTTACGACTGAACTGGCTGGCAGAAGTGGTTTTAATATAAAATTGACATTTGGTAAGGGTATGGCATATTCTACACTTCACAATCCGAACTATGTTGGTTCTTATGTGGCGGTTGTTTTACCGATTACGATTCTTTTGCTTTTTACGGCAAAGAAAATGACATTTCGTGTACTGGCTCTGATATCTACTGCTTGCCAGTTGATTATGCTGTATGGCTCACAGTCATTGACCGGACTGATTGGTGTTGCCGGAGCTGTTGTTGCAGCACTCATTTTTCTGCTTCCTTATGTGAAAAAGCATTTACTTGTTTCGGTTGGGGCGGTTGTTGTGTGTATTGCTGCGGTGGTCTGCGTGCTCGTTGCAAAACCCGGCATTTTAAACCGGTTTACGGGCAGCGAGGGAGAAAAAACGACGAATACTATTTCGTCCATTCAGACAAAGAAAAATTCGTTTGAAATTGTGACCGGCAGCGGAAAGACGGTTGTAGGAGAGTTTACTTCGACTGACAGTATCGGTTCCTTTTCTTTGAAGGATAAAAAGGGAAAAACACTGGAGACTGCGACAAATAATAATGTTGTGACGATTGCAGAAAAAGGATATGAAAAGATTAAATTCTCGGCATCTGCTGTTGAGGTCGATAAAACAACGATTCCGTGTCTTGAAATTGGTGCAGATGGAAAAACGTGGGATTTGGTGAAAAAAGATAATAAACTTTTGTATTATAATCCGCAGGGACGATTGGACAAACTAAGAAAAGTGGATTCGATTGGTTTTGAAAATAATTACGATTTTGCGACCCGCCGTGGTTATATTTGGTCACGTACATTTCCAATGCTTAAATCAACGGCCTTGATTGGTGTTGGTGCGGATAATTTTGTATATGAATTTCCGAATAATGATTATGTGGGAAAAGTGAATTCTGAGTTTAATGCGCAGCTTATTACGAAACCGCATAATATGTATCTTCAGATTTGGACGCAGGACGGTATGCTTGCCTGTCTGGCATTGATTGCTTTGTATGTGATGCTTGTTATTGCAACATGGAAGAATTGCATGAATGCAGAGAAAAAGACATGGCTTCACAAAACAGCAATGGCAATTTTTTGTGGTGCCAGTGGTTACATGGTAGTTGGTCTTGCAAATGATTCAAGTGTATGTGTGGCACCTTTGTTCTGGATCCTTATGGGACTTGGGTTTGCTGTAAATCATATGATAAAACGCAGTAAAGCGAAAGAGGAAGAACAGTAAAATACGGAGGTGATTGTATGGCTCGAAGATGCAGTGTGGAAAGAGCAAATAAACAAATTGGCGGTTTCGCCAGTGCAAAGAAAAATATGGTGATTCAGTACGAAGGACGTGAACGTTCGACAAAGCATTTGTTGGAATTGATTCACGATGATGTTTTAACAAAAGGAGTTGCAGAAGAGGAAATTGAACAGCTTGATATTTACGTGAAACCGGAAGAACAAGCAGTTTATTATGTGGTGAATCAGAAAATTGAAGGCCAGATTGCATTCTAAAAGGATGTGGGACAAGAATGTCGGAAAGGAAGAAAATTATGGCAACGGTTTATGTAATTGCAAACCAAAAGGGCGGTATTGGTAAGACGACAACCGCTACAACATTAGCAGGGATTTTGAATCAAAAAGGAAAAACTTTATTAATTGGACCCACAGGGGAACAGCACAAGTACCTATCAGGCAGCAATTGAGGATACGGCAACTCTTTATGATGTCATGGTTGATGAGGACCCGGTGCCGCTTGATGAGGCTGTGCAACACATGGAGAACGGAGATATTGTAGCTTCGGACCCATTGCTTGCCAAGGCGGGAAAACTTTTAGATGGAAATGTGGAAGGAATGTACCGTTTGCAGGATGCGCTTGAAATGTTAGACGGCTATGATTACATCGTAATTGACACAGCACCATCTCTTGATATTGTATTGTATAACTGTCTGATTGCTGCGGACGAAGTAATTATCCCGGTCACGGCGGATGCCTTTGCACTGCAGGGACTAACAAAACTCAGCGATACAATTCATGCTGTTCAAAAGCGCCAAAACCGCAATTTGCAGATTGCCGGCCTTTTGCTTGTGAAGTACGCCGGCCGCTCCAATTTGGAAAAAGATGTGCGTCAGGAAATCGAGGAAGTTGCCACACAACTTGGCACTAAATTGTTCCCAACGGCAATTCGCGAGTGCGTCAAAACAAAAGAAGCACAGTTGAAAAAACGACTGCTCAGCGATTATGCGCCAAACTGTACTACGATGCAGGATTACAACCAGTTTGTAGAAGAACTGCTTGGAAAGTAAGATACATAAATGAAATATCTTGTGTTATATAAGGATGTCAGGGGCAAGCTTTTTGCTCGGGCATCCTATTTTATTGCTTATTTTCCAATGCCATATTCTTTCATAAGTTCTTTTTGATAGTTAGTATCTACCATGGCACGCTGCATGTCTTCCAAGCGATTGTCCTCTAGTAAATGGAGATTTAGGGTGTTCACGTGGGACTCGCCACGTTCTTCGCCGATGGTAATACCGCGTTTTTCACCAATGGCAATGCCGCGTTCCTCACCAATAGCAATACCGCGAGCTTCGCCACGTTCTTCATACATATCTAAAAGTACACACATATTGATATGTCCTCCTTTTTCGTTTTGTTTATCGATTAACTGTTTTGCCTTTATGTAACGGTCGTCATTTGCGACAGCGGCCAGCCAGTCTAAAAAGGCTTCTGGATGGTCAAGTTTAAAATCCGTTGTGCGGAAAAAAGATTCTAATTTTTCTTTGTCATTTTTGCATGACAGATACCGGACGATGTATTTAAAGTCGGAGCGATACATCTGCATCGTGGACTCGGATTGATTGGCTAAGTTGATAATACCAATTGAATGAGGTGAAATCCACTGCTCAAATTCCTCACGCATATCGTCGGGGATGTTAAGCACATCCTGTAACTGCTTAGGCTTTTTCCACTCTTTCTGACTGTAATTCAAAACAAGCGTAATAACCGGATCCAGCTTTTGAGTATCATGGATCCCCTTGGTAATGGGGGACGGATACATCTGTTGCTGTCGATTTGTCTCTTTGATTGTCCGAACCTGTTCCATATATTTTGCATGTTGATATCCCATGTCGCGGACGGGCATAATGTTATTGATATCACTCTGATTTTCCAGACAGACAAAGAAGCGGGTGTTATATTTTTTGTCACACTTCATCGGTACATCCATCTGCAGTTGTTTCAGTTTGTTGTCAGAAGAGGACTTGGTAATCAGTTCACCGGGTTCTCGTGATAATTCGTTTGCAGATATATAATGTCTGCCGCCGAATAAGTTTACATTAACGATGTCGGAAAAAACATCTTTGTATTGTAATAAATTCTTTTCAGCTAAATCTTTACTTCCCAATAGCATGCCTCCTTTTATCAAATAGAAATAACAAGGAGAACGGTTTTGCTCCCACCCTTGTTTGTGAATATACTAGCATGTAATGAAGAAAAAGTCAATATATTTTATTACAATCGTAAAGCGACTTGCGCCCGCTTGAAAGGAAGTTAAAAACAGCATAAAGGGCGAAAAAACGTAAAAAAGAGAGGCGCAAAACGACTTGTTGGTAAAGCGTGGCGTATTGCGCTGAGAATTTTTGAAAAGTGAAAAAAGTGGGGGTGGTCAGATTACGGAAAAAACAGAATCACAGTGCAAGGTTTCTGGTGGTGATACAGTTGGAGGTTTAATTGGTAAAACACAGTATGTTAATAGTTGGAGAGATGCTTCATATACCACTTGCAAATTGGACGGGACAAATTAGGGAGGAATACTGTTTGGATGTTTTCCAACCACAGATTATAATTGTTTCGACGTAAAAGTATATTATCCAAAAGAATGTTATGAGGAAAAGGGATGGCAGGATACCGGTTGTGACTTGAATGGGGGCGGCAGTACGAAAAATTATTTTACAAATGCCGCGAGACCAAAGGAATCCGATTTGATGTCGCAGCGATTGATGACCGTGCTTTTTATAAAAACAGAAAAATTCGCCGTGCTCTAATTGGTACAAACATACAGTCAATCGGGAAAATGGCGTTCTACGGTACAAAGCAGTTGAGGTACATAGATATTAGAACGAAAAAACTGAAAGCCATTGGCAAAAAAGCGTTTATTGGAATTTATCCGGCGGCGAAAATTAAAATTCCTCGTACGAGAAAGAAAAAGTACATCAAATTACTTGCCAAAAAATACGGTTAAAAGAAAAAAGCAGAGAGTTCACAAAATGGAATTCTCTGCTTTTCCCTTGGTGATACATTTAAAAATTGCTGCCGTTCCAGCCCCAGTCGTTCACACCGTGGTAAGTGACATAAACCTGATTTCCCGGGATGGAAAGCTCTTCACTTAAAATGTCGCAAATAACTTTTGTCATTTCTGAATAGGCAGACGGAGATGCCTGACCAAACAGACTGACAGAAACATATGCTCCCTTGTCCAATTTCGAACCGCCCATGTACAAATCGTAATTATCTTCAAATCCAACCATCAGATACGTTTCCGATTTGTTTAAAATTTGGATAGCCTCACCAAGTTTTGTTTTGATAGCTTCCTCTTTTTCCGGGGTGAGCGATACGGTAATTTTTGAATCAATAAATGGCATAAAAGTACCTCTCTTTCTTTTTTATGATATAAGTCAAAGGGATTCCAGAAATTTAAGCATAGAACTTAACTGTGTACCATTTAAGCGCTCTGCATAGCGGAGTAAGCGAAACCTCGTTTCATTCAAATGAACAGAAGTGGTGTCTTCCTCCATAAAAAATTCAGACATCGAAATATTAAATGCGTTACATATTTTTTGCAAAGAGGGAATGGACGGCAATGTGTTTTTACGATACCAGGCTGAAATCGTTGATTGTGTAATGCCGGACTGCTGGGATAGTTGATACTCGGTCCAGCCACGCTCCAGCCGTAATTCCACGATACGGTCTAATACATTCATTGTCAAACCCCTTTCTTAGGTAAATTCATAAGTAATATTATACTTGGTATTACAAAATAAAGCAGTGTAAAATAACGTAATTAAATAACGTAAATATGAAATCGGTAAAGAGTAATGTATTAGGGGAGGAGTTTTGGCTGAGAGAAAAAAACGGAAAGCAATTTTGACGAGGGGTGTATACTAGAGGGGGCGTATACTAAAAAAATGCAGTGGGGGCTTTTTCTTTCATAGATTACCAATATATGTTATAATGACCTTTGAAAAATGAGGGGAAATAGGATATGAAATTATTGTTTGTACTTGTTGGACTAATTTTGTTTTGCAAAGGAATTGAAAAAGGCAGTAATTGGTTGTTCTTTGGTGGATTAATATTAATGATGTCCTTTTTGATGTGGCAGATTTTTGATAACTGGTTTTTTGTTTCGTTGTTGACGTAAGGGGATGGGATTTTTGCAAAACAACGTTTTTTACCAAATTGTCTAAAAGAGGTTGCAATTTTAGCTTGTTTTACAGCTTTTTTTTGGCAAATCAATGTGTCTAAACAACTCTTTTCGGTATGCTAGGGCTTTAACGTTGCATTTCGGCGAGAAAGGATAAGAAGGAATGCAACGCTTTTGGCTTGGAAATATGATTAGCGTTGCATGGGTGCATTATTGCAGTTTCTATAACTGGTTCCAGAAATTTTTTATCTCATCGGACGTATAGGAATTTTCGCAAAAACATTCATTTCCTAATCTGCAAAAATTGATTTATCAACCTTGTCTGCTATATTACAACGAATACTGTCAATAGTAACAGTATAGCTTGGTATTTGAATTAAAAAACAGAATGGTTTTGGAAATAAGATATGTAGTAACAAGGAATAAAAGAAGTTATTTAATAGTTGTTATTCAACTTGACACGTGTTAAAATATATTTACGGAAAGTACCCATGACAGGGTGGTAGCCTCCCAAGTTTATGTACACCGGCTTGCCTTTCTCGATAAGAGAAATAGGAACAAGCAAAAATAAAAATGCCTATCCTGTCTGACCCACAGGATAGGCAGTGTCCATAAGGACAATATTGCTATAAACTTGGAGCATCCACTTTGGAATGGGTGCTTTCTTTGTATAATCATAATAACACTCTTGTAGAAAGAGTGCAAGTGGGGTTTGATAAAAAAATATTCTGCAAATTCAGTCTAAATTATTAACATTTTTCGAATTAGTCTTCTTACATTTTGGACATGCATATCTTCCCCGAACACGTTGATTTATCCCTGCCAACCATGAGCAATTGCAATGATTACATTTCCGTCCATGATTTCGTTTTGTTATAGATGCTTTATACAGATGTTCTTTTGGGCAAATCCAATTTGCCTTTTTTGAACTGTTTGGACTGATTTTACTAGGCTCAATGTCGTTAAGTTCAAAATCCCATTCAATCATTAAATCTGGTCGTTTAGTTGCTATAACCTTATTCGTGATTTTCTTACATGATAACTCATTATCTGTTGCATCCAGCATGGCTCCTGCACCTAAAAGAATTGTTAATAATTCTTTATTCACAGATGCGTTCATTTTTGCTTTCTACCTTCCGTCATCGCCTGACACATCTTCATAAGTTCAGCCACACACTCGCTCTCCGTCATTGTTTTCACATTAAACCCATATGCTTGCATGACAACTCTGTCATTATTCCAAAATCATACAAGGTAGCATTCGGCATAAGAAGATTTGAATCTCCACAAATCACATCCGGCGACATAAATCCTAAAGGTATGTATCTGCGATTCTGCGATGAATGTCTTGGAATAATGATATATGTATCCTCCGGTTGTCGAACTTCCCCAAATAGCATCGGATATTCAGCAAGTTTTTTAGTAGCTTCACGATTACTATTTTCACGAAGCAATTTCACTTTCAAGACCGCATCCATAACGGGTGGAACTTTTTTGACTTCGTTAGGTGAAATATCCTTTAACCAAAGACAATACCTTTCTTTATTATGTAATAATTCTTTTGCTCCAATAAATGGTTTAAACATGCTTCTTGCAAGAGGATATTTCTTAACTATTTCTTCTTTGTTTTCAAAAGAATAGTCACTTAAAATTCCTCCATCATTCGGCATACTCCCAAAAACTACATTCGAAACACTACTAATGGTTTTTTTTTCTATTTTCGATAAAAATATCGGGTGCTTCTATCAAATATGCGTTAATATTGTCTACAAAGGTACTGAAAAGAGGTAACAGAAGAAGAAAAGGCGAAGGACGGAAGTTCTTCAACCACAGGAATGTTACCTGTGGATTTTTTTTGTTATAAAGGAAAACAGATACTAGAAAATTCAATTTAAGTACCAAATATATCATAGAATAATCTTACAGATAGGGCTATAATTAAAATATTATTTTAGTCAATTTACAATTTAGAAGGAGGTAATTATGCAAATAGCAAGTAGAAAAGTAATCGCAGGCCTTATGGTTTTGGCTCTTTGTATCACAACACTATCCAGCGCCGGAAGTGATGTAGAAGCAAAGGCTAAGGCTTCTCTTAAGACCAAGAAGATTTCTGTTAAGGTTGGAAAGAAAAAGAGTATATTGATCAAGAATAAAACTAAGAAATATTCTTATTCTTTTACCAGCAGTAACAAACAAGTGGCAAAAGTAACATCAAAAGGGAAGGTTACCGGAATAAAAGCTGGAAAAGCGACTATAACAGTAAAAGAAGTTTTGAAAAAAGGTAAAAAGAAAAAAGGTAAAAAGAAGAAAAGAACATTGGGAAAGGTTAAAGTTACGGTAACTGGCATGAAAAAGAAGAATGTAGCAACGCCAACACCGGAAACGGTAAACAAGGCAACACCTACAGCAACACCTACAGCGACACCGTCTGCAACAGCACCGGTTGAGCCGACAGCATCAGCAACGCCAGCCGCATCGGAGCCGGCAACACCAACACCGATCGTAACGAGATCTCCTGCACCACGTCCAACATTGGCGCCTGGTATGCCGGAATTAGATAAGAACAATCTTACTGTAGCGGACTATCCGGGTATTGCATCCGATGTGCCGGATCTGGATATAATTCGTGTTGGTCAGAACTACTACATGGTAAGTACAACGATGAACCTTGTTCCTGGTGTCCCTGTTATGAAGTCGACAGATCTTGTTCATTGGGAAATTGTAAACTATGCATGTAACCGTTTCCCGAACAGGGATTTATTTAATCTTGAGAACGGACAGCAGACATATAAGAATGGTTCCTGGGCAGCATCATTAAAATACAATGAAAAAACAAAACTTTTCTATGTAATCTACAATGTTAACAATGATGGTTTTTATTGTTACACGACACCGGATATCGAGAATGGTACGTGGAAAGCATATTACATACAGACAAGTTTCCATGACCCGGCATTGATCTTTGACGGTGACGGAATGTATGTTATCTACAATGGAAATAACATTCAGAAGATTTCTTTAAAAGAATCATCGGCAGAAGGTGGAATTGGAAAAGTTGTAAAAGAAGGCGGTTCAAGAGCACTGTTTAATAAGACATTGGGCGGATTCAAGTGGTCTTTATGGGAAGGTGCTCATGCTTATAAGATTGGTGATTACTATTACCTTATGATCATTGGTTCTTATGGAAGCTGGTTCCGTAGAGAAGTATGCTATAGAAGTAAAAAATTGTATGATAGTAAGGCGTCAGACTGGGAAGCTCAATTGATCTTTGAAGGCTCTACATATGAGTATGGAACCGGTATCGCACAGGGTGGTATTGTGGACACGATCTATGGTGACTGGTATGGATTCCTTTTCCAGGATCATGATGGTCTTGGTCGTGTTCCGTCTATACTTGCTGTAAACTGGGATTATGTTGATACAAAGAATAACAAGTATTATCCAGACTGGCCGATGATGGGTTACTATGATGATAAAGGAAACTTTGTAAATTGTCTTGGAACAAGCCAGAAGGTTAAGAATCCACTTACTATCCAGTTGAATAAGAGTGATAAGGAAAATTACATTGTTGGTGATGATGATTTCTCCTATCCGGATTTTAAGGAAGGTGACAGCCTAAAGAAAGTATGGCAGTGGAACCATAATCCGGATGACGCCAACTGGTCAGTAACAGAAAATCCTGGTTATTATCGAATTAAAAACGGTAAGGTAGCAGGGAATATCTGGTTTGCAAGAAACTCTCTGACACAAAGAACGGTAGGGCCTAACTTTACATCAGAGACATGCGTTTTGACAGAAAATATGAAACCGGGTGATTATGCAGGTCTTGCTGCAATCAGTGCACACTATGGAATGGTTGGTGTAAAATGCGATGAAAATGGTAACCGTTACGTATTCCAGGGCTGCAATAGTGATACGAATAGTGGTGCAAAGGCGAAGAAAGAGGATAAGATAAAAGAAAATGCTGTTTCTAAAGAAAAGATCGAAGGAAACGCACCAGTATATCTTAAGATTGAGTATGCCTTTAATACAGGCAAGACAAGAGCAGATAGAGCAAACTTCTTCTATAGTTTAGATGGAGAGAATTGGAAGAGCATAGGCGAAACATTCTCACTTGGATTTGATACTGCGACAACATTTATGGGAACAAGAAGCTGGCTTGTAAATTATGCAACAAAAGAAGCTGGTGGATATGTTGATTTTGATTATTACAAAGTAAAATAAAATGATACCATTTCTGCCGGCAAGATTGTCTTGCCGGCAGTTTTTTTGTATTGGCAATAAAAATAAACCACCTGCTAT
>OGNY01001045.1_pt1 | contig 19967 bp, 19 predicted proteins | sample 1573551 | NCBI WGS metagenome assembly OGNY01 (sample SAMEA2581885, study PRJEB24529) | metagenome | biome: Human gut stool | place: China | collected 2011
TTCGGGCGTTTGTATAGGCTTTTTTGAGAAACTCCGAACTTTCTTTCCATTTTGTCACCTGAAATGTGGTCTGTGCAACTGCAAAAAGGGGTTTTTGCGGGTCCGAGGGGCCTTTCCAGGCCGCAAGCTCGTCCAAATCGGCAAAAACGAACACCTCTCCGCGGGTGTGCCCCACGATGCCCTGCACCTCCGGGTGGGTCTTATCGCCCGCCACCAGCAGCACGGCACCCTCTTTTTCGGCCTGTGCGGCAATGCGCTGGATCTTCTGCACAAAGGGGCAGGTGGCATCGTGGTACGCGATGCCGCGCGCCTCCAGCTCGTCGTACACGCTGCGGGGCACCCCGTGGCTGCGGATGACCACCTCATAGCCATCCGGCACCTGAGGCACACTGTCGGCCACAAAGGCCCCCTTTGCCTGCATGTCGGCCACAGCCTGCGGGTTGTGGATCAGCGGGCCGAGGGTGGCCACCCTGCGCCCTTCGGCCAGCAGGCCGTAGGTCAGCTCCACGGCACGGTTCACGCCAAAGCAGAACCCCGCAGTCTTTGCAACTTTGATCTCCATTACGTTCTCCTCACCGTCCCATCTTCTCCCACGCATCCAGCAGGGCCTGCTTGTTGGCACGCAGTTTTTTCGTGTCGCGGCGGCCCTCCATGGCAAACTGCGCGGCGGGCATGGGTTCACCGTAGATCACCCGCACCTTGCAGAACAGGTGCATTTTCCCGTCCGGAGTGTCGTACAGGATGCGGCAGGGCACCACGTCCACCCCGGCCTCCGCTGCAATCACGAACAGGCCGCTCTTGGGCGGCAGCAGTTTTCCTTCTTTTTCGCGGGTGCCCTCCGGGAAGATCAGCAGGGTCTTGCCCTCCTTGCAGGCCTCCACGGTCTGGGCGATGACGGCCACCTCGTCCTTGGTGCCCCGGACGCAGACGCCGCCGCAGCAGCGGAAGAACCAGCTCAGGAATACGTTGATCTCAAACAGTTCCTTTTTGGCAAAGATGACCATTCGCCCGCCCCACCGGGTGACCGCGATGAACACCGGGTCGATGGCGGACACATGGGTGGGTGCCAGGATATAACCTTTGGTCTGCACCTTTTTCAGGTTTTCGCGCCCTTCCACCCGGATGCGGAAGCCAAGGTGCCACAGCAGCCATGCAAAGGGCAGCAGAATGTAATATAACATCATATCGTCGTCAGTTTTTCACTTTCTCCGCAATGATCTTCTTCATGGCGGCAAGGCTCTGCTCGAAGTCCAGCTCCGAGGTGTCCAGCAGCACGGCGTCCTCGGCCTGCTTCAGGGGAGCGGCCGCACGGTGGGTGTCCTGATAGTCCCGCTGCTTCACATCGGCCAGAACTTCCTCATACGGGGTGTTGACGCCCTTTTCCTGATACTCTTTCCAGCGGCGGGCAGCGCGGGCCTCCGGGCTGGCAGTGAGGAAAATTTTGACAGTGGCATCCGGCAGCACCACGGTACCGATGTCGCGGCCGTCCATCAGCACATCCTGCTTTTTGGCCATGTCCCGCTGCATGCCCAGCAGGAAGGCCCGCACGGCCGGGTTTGCGCCCACGGCAGAAGCTGCCATGCCCACCTCTTCGGTGCGGATGGCGGTGCTCACGTCCTCTTCCTTTAAATAAACATGCTGCTCGCCGTCGATGAAAGCAAAGTGCAGCTCGATCTCCGGCAGCAGGGCGTTGACAGCCTCGTTATCCTTGGGGTCCTTGCCAGCACGCAGGGCATACAGGCCGATGGTGCGGAACATGGCACCAGTGTCCACATAGATGTAGCCCATCTCCGCCGCAAGGCGGCGTGCCAGTGTGGATTTGCCTGCCCCGGCAGGCCCGTCGATCGCAACAGATACCATTTTTATATCTCCTTTTTATTGTAGACTGAACGATTTTGAATGGCCGCCGCGTTCGCTCTGGCCATACTCAGCGGAATTTTAATTTTATTAAGTGTAAACCAGAAAAGTCTGCGGACTTTTCCGGTTTGTTTTTTCACAGAAAGGGCCGTGACCGGGAGACGGTGGTTTTCCAGTTGCTGCATTTGTCGGTTTCGGCTCCAATCGGTGAAAATAGCCAGAGCGCGAGCGGAGGCTATTTCCAATCGTGTGATTGCATCGTACCGTTACAGGTGATTGGCAAAGCTCTGAGCCGTGCAGAAAGCGATCTGCAGGTTGTAGCCGCCGGTGTAGGCGTCCACGTCCAGCACCTCGCCTGCAAAGTACAGCCCCAGGGCCTTTTTGCTCTGCATGGTCTTGGGGTCCACCTCCCGCACCGATACGCCGCCGGAGGTGATGACTGCATGGGCCAGGTCGCCCCGGGCGTCGATGGACACCCGCCAGTACTTGATGAGCTGCACCAGCTCCCGCTTCTGCTCCCGGGTGATCTGGTTGGCCTTGGTAGCCGGGTCGATGCCCCAGCGCTCCACCATGACCGGCTGCATGCTGGAAGGCAGCAGCTTGACCAGCGCGCCCTGGGCCGCATGGTTGGCCAGCAGGGCAAAGTCCCGGGTGATGCGGTCGTAGAGCTGCTCTTCGCTGAGGGCGGGCTTGAGGTCGATCTCCGCGTGATACTTGTGCTTTTTCATGTCGCCCAGGTGGCTGGACGCGCTCAGGGTCAGCGGGCCGCTGATGCCGAAGTGGGTGAACAACACCTCGCCCTGCTCGTCAAAGATGGCCTTGCCGTCCTCGAACAGGGTCAGGGTGACGTTTTTCAACGCCAGACCCATCATCTTTTTGCAGTCGGGGTCGTGGCTCACAAGGCTCACGAGACTGGGCACCGGCTCCACGAGAGTGTGCCCGGCCTGCCGGGCCAGCTTGTAGCCGTCACCGGTGGAACCGGTGGTGGGGTAGCTCACGCCGCCGGTGGCCACCAGTACGGCATCTGCCCGGTATTCCCGGCCCGAAGTGCCCCGCACGCCGATGCAGCGCAGGGCCGGGCCGGCCTTTTTCTTTTTGGGATGGCGCGGGTTTTCCGGCACAGCGGGGGCTTCCTCCGCTTCCGGCGGCAGCTCTTCCAGCAGCAGCTTTCTGGCACCGTCGTGCACAAGCTCGGCGTCCTGTGCATACCGCAGCAGGGCCTGCCGGATCTCCTCGGCCTTGTCCGACACCGGGAACACCCGGCGTCCGCGCTCCACCTTCAGCTCCACCCCAAGGCTCTCGAACAGCTCCATGGTCTTTGCGGGTGGGAACGCCCCCAGCGACGAGAACAGAAAGCGCGGGTTCGTGCGCACATGGTGCAAAAACTCTTCCGCCGTGCAGTCGTTGGTCACATTGCAGCGGCCCTTGCCGGTGACCAGGATCTTCTGGGCCGGTTTGTCCATGTGCTCCAGCACCGTTACCTGATGCCCCTGCCGCACGGCAGCACCCGCCGCCATCAGGCCTGCCGCACCTGCGCCTACGATCAACACCTTTGCCATCTGTTTTCCTCCCAAAAAGCCTAGTTCTACATTTATATCATACCAGAATCGCCCCGCAAAAGCAATGTGCTGCGGGCAGGCTCAGAGCAGCTCGGCCAGAATGCTGTTCTGCACGATGAGCCCCGCCGGAGTCAGGGCCAGGGTGGTGCCGTCGAAGGCGGCATAGCCGTTTTTGACACAGTTACGGATAAACGCCAGCTGCACCGGGGAAAACTCTTTTCCGTACAGGGCCTTGTACTGCGGCAGCGACAGGCCCTTGCGCAGGCGCAATTGCAGGATCAGGTAATCCTCGGCCCCGCAGCCACCGTCCATCACCGGGGCGGCGTTGTCCTGCAGGAAAGCCGCCGTGTCGGCGGGGTAATAAAACCGCTTGCCGCCCATGCAGGAATGGGCCGCCGGGCCAAGGCCCAGATAGTCGCCGCAGTCCCAGTAAATCAGGTTGTGGCGGCCCTCATAGCTAGGCTTTGCAAAGTTGGAGATCTCGTACTGCCGGTAGCCGTGGTGCTCCAGCTGCTCCACGGCGTAAAGGTAGAAGTCCGCCGCCTCGTCACCGGTGGGCAGGCCCTCCGGGGGCGTGCGGCCAAAGGCGGAATCCGGCTCGATCTTCAGCAGGTAAGCCGAAATATGGGTGGCGCCGCCCTCTTCGATGAGTTCCAGCGTCTCGTCGAACTCTGCCTGCGTATAATGGGGCAGGGCCAGCATGATGTCGCCGCTGATGTTCTCAAACCCTGCCCGGCGGGCCGCCGCAAAGGCCGCGCGGGCCTGCCGGGCCGTGTGGGGGCGGCCCAGCGTGCGCAGCTGAGTGTCCCGGGCCGACTGCACCCCAAAGGAGATGCGGTTGACCCCTGCCTCCCGGAAGCCCCGCAGGCTTTCCTCGGTGACGGTCTCCGGATTGGCCTCCAGGGTCACCTCAGCCCCGGACACCGGGCAGGCGGCACGGATGAGCCGCCCGACCTGAGCCGGGCTGAGCAGGCTGGGGGTGCCGCCGCCGAAATACACGGTATCGGGCCGCAGGGGTGCGTCCGGCGCAAAGCGTGCCAGCTCCCGCAGCAAAGCGTCCACATAGGCGTCCGGCACGCCCCGCTCCCCGGGGTGGGAGTAGAAATCGCAATACCGGCATTTGGAAAAGCAGTAAGGGATATGCAGATAAAGTCCGAGGGACATAAAACATCACAGCCTTTTTCATGAAACGTTCATTTCTATGCAGTATACTATATTCCGTAGACCGGAGCAAGGGCGGCAAGGCCCCCACAGCCCCGGCGGAACAAGAATGGAGGAACTTCCACATGGATTACAACAATTATGATCGCGGTTATGCAGAGCCCGCCATGACTTCGGCGGACTATATGTCCCGCACCTACCGCTGGATGGCCTGCGGTCTGCTGGTGACCTTTGCCGCCGCGTTCGTCACGGCCACCACACCCCTGCTGTATGTGGTCAACTCCCTGTACCTGCTGTTCACCATTGCAGAACTGGCACTGGTGTTCGTGCTGAGCTCCCGCGTGCAGAACATGTCGGTAGGCGCAGCCCGCGGCGTGTTCCTTGTTTATGCACTGCTCAACGGCATGGTGCTGAGCTACTACTTCATTGCGTTCTCGGTGAGCACGCTGGTGCTGGCCTTCCTGGCTACGTCGGTGTACTTTGGCCTGATGGCTGCCTATGGTGCCACCACCCACAAGGACCTGTCCGGCTGGGGTCCCAAGCTGATGATGGCTCTGGTGGCCCTGCTCATCACCGGCTTTGTCGGCATGCTGTTCGGCATGGGCTTCGGCTCCACGGTGCTGTACAGCGGCATCGGTCTGGTGGTGTTCATGCTGCTGACTGCTTATGACACCCAGAAGCTGAGCCAGCTGTACTCCTACTACGCCGGGGACAGCGAGCTGGCCGAAAAGGCTTCCATCTACGGTGCGTTGACCCTGTACCTGGACTTCATCAACATCTTCCTGTATGTGGTGCGTCTGCTGGGCCTGAACAGCCGCAACAGCCGCAGCTGAACCGGAACCCGTAAACCGCAAAGAGCCTTCCCGCACCGGGAAGGCTCTTTTTTGATGCATAAAACCTGCGCCGCCCTCCCACACTAACCCCAGAAGCGAACCGTTTCCACGGGACAGATAGGAGTAACGCAAGATGGAGCAGATCAAAAAGTTTTTGCACGGCAAGGGCTTTGCGCTGGTGCTGGCAGCCTGTCTGCTGGCCGCGGCAGCCGCGGGGGTGTGGGCGGTGCGCACCGTCCGCGACGAGCTCAGGCAGAACCTGACCGACCTGACAAACCCGAGCAGCACCGCCCGGCAGACCATTCCGGAGCCGGAACCTGACCCCGATGTGGGGCTTGAGGAGGAAGAATTATGGTTGGACCTTCCCGATACGGCCGAGCAGGCCGCCAACAGCGTAGCCGGGGTACCGCAGCCCGTGCCGGGCAGCTCGAGTGCCTCGTCTGGTGCGGCATCTGGCTCTGGTTCGGTGCACGAACCCTCTGCCTTGCGCACCGACTCTGCACCTGCCGCAAGCTCAGCCGCGCCTGCCTCCACGCAGCCGTTCTCTGGCCGGGTGCTCAACGCCTACAGTGGTGACGAGCTGGTCTACAGCAAGACGCTGGGCGACTGGCGCACCCACAACGGTGTGGATTACGCCTGTGCCGAGGGCAGTGAGGTGAGTGCCCCCTGCTCCGGCAAGGTGACCGAGACCGGCACCAACGGCCGGTGGAGCAGCGTGGTCACGCTGGAAGATGCCTCCGGCCGCCAGTGGCGGGTGTGCGGGGTGAACAGCCCCGCCGTGAAACCCGGCGACACCGTGACCACCGGACAGAAGCTGGGCACCGTGGGCACCATCAGCTGTGAATGCGCCGAGGAAGCGCACATCCATCTGGAAGTGCTGCAGAACGGCCAGTACCTCGACCCGGCAAAAATCTCCTGAACACAAAAAGCAAGGGGAGCCGCCCGGCATGGGCAGCTCCCCTGTTTTGCGTTTTATAAAGTGCGTTCTGTTATCAGGCTCAGTAGCTCTTTACATAAATCTTGACTACGTTATCCGCCCAGTCAAAGAGAATCTCCTGTGCCACGCTGCTGGCGTCATAAGACATATCAGCACATGCTTTTTCCAGACGGGTCAACTGCGACTTCTTGATAATGTTAGTGCCCTTCCAGACATCGACTACTTCCGGGTAGCCAAGGCATCTCTCAACCGTTTCCGTGATTTTATAATAGTAGTCCACTTTCACCTGACCCATAATCTTCTCCACCGGAACGATCACAACGCCGTTGCCGATGGTGACCTTGGCATCCTCCGGGAGCTTGTAGAACATCTTGTCCAGCGCTTTCAGCTCGTTCTCGTTCAGGTTTTTTACCGTGACGGTGGGGTTCACCACTGCCGCCTCAACAGAGCCGGACAGCACTTCTTTCTCGCCCAGACGGTAGCTGACCGTCCAGACCGCAGTTTTTACCACCAGCTCCACCACTGCCTTGCGGGTGCCGTTTTCGCGGATGACTTTCACTTTTTCTGCGCGGACCTTGTACTGTTCCTGATATTCTGCGGGAAGCACGATGGTCGCAGTGTCCATGTACTGCTCACCGGTGACCACCTTGCCGGTGCCGCGCAGAGGCAGGGTCTGGCCATTGTAGACAAAGGTCACTTCAACATCCAGCGTATTGTCACAGCCGGTCAGAATGCCGCTGGCTGCAATGGCCAGTGCGGCAGCACCGGCGCACTTCATAAAATTACGACGAGAAATCTGAGACATTGGTTTTTCCTCCTGATCTTCGTGTAGGCGTGTACGCCTAGGTTTGTATTAGCAAACCAAAGATACCCTACCCGTTCCGCTTTGTCAAGAGGTTCCGCACATGTTAGGAATTGTTAATTTTCAATGTTAACACGTCTAAATTTTTATGGTTTCTCCGAGGTGTCCTTTTCGTCCTTTGCCATCCGCATCAGGCCTGCCACCAGAAATCCCAGATTGGCACCCAGCACAAAGCACACAAGACCTACCCACACGACCATTCTGATACCCCCTTCTATTATTTTCCACATTTTACCATATTTTCGTTGTCACTTCGCGGCGTCCTGTGTCGAGGGCCGAGATCTTCTGGCCGCTTTTTTCTTCTGGGCGGCATCTCTTGCAGGGCCTCGCCACAGGGTGCGGCCGCACACCCGGCACACCGCAATGATATGCCGCTCATCCTCGGGTTTGAACTGCAGCAGATGGCCCAGCGGGGCCAGCCGCTGCCAGCGCACCATGCCGCAGACCGCACAGGTGCTGCGGAGCTCTCCGGGGTCCTCACAGTCCGGTTCCTTCTCCACCTGCCAGTCTGACCAGCGGTGCTTTTCCACCCGGACCCAGTGCAGAACATGGCCGTCCTCGGTGCACTGCACGGTATAAGCATGCTGTTCCGGTGTACACTTTGCCGGGTCCAGCGCCTCGGTCTGTTCCTCCTGCACGCAGGACGCTTCCTCTTCCACCATGGCCGCCTCCTTCCGCCGGGCCGGGTATTCTCTGCCAATTATCCCCCCCCCCCGCATATTTTTGTCAAGAGCCAACGTTTTTTTCTCCGGCTTGCGCATCCCCGGCCGGACTGCTATACTTTATATGGTAGTAAACCGCAAATAAACCGCCGGGCACCGCCCGCCGGAAAAGGAGTGTTTTGTCATGTCTGTTATGGAGTCTCTGGTCACCCGCCGCACTTACCGCCGCTTTGCGCAGAAGCCCGTGCCGCAGGATGTGGTGGATGACATCGTGGAAGCTGTGCGGCTGTCCTCCTGCGGGGCCAACCGGCAGGCCCTGCGCCTTGTGGTGGTGCAGAGCCCGGAAATGGTGGCCAAAGTGCAGCCGCTGGTCAAGTGGGCAGCCTATCTGCCCCCGGAACAGGGCATGCCCAAGGCCGACGAGACGCCCACCCTGTATGTGGCCGTCCTGCAGGACAGCTCCGCTCCCGGCGACCTTTCCACCGACACCGGCATTGCCCTGGCCAACATGACCCTGGCCGCCTGGGACAAGGAGGTGGGCAGCTGCATCATGGGTGCCATCAACAAGCCCGCCCTCACCGAGCTGCTGGGCATCGAAGAGCCGCTGAAGCTGGCCTGCATGGTGGCCTTTGGCTACCCCACCCACAAGGCACACATCGTGCCCCTGACCGCTGACACCGGCGTGAAGTATTATCTGGACGAAAACCGGGACTACTGCGTGCCCAAGCGCAGCAGGGATGAGATCGCCCGCTGGCTGTAACGCCCCGGTAAAAAAGCTGGATTTTCTTGCATATATTCAGATATTTAATGGATTTTTGCATATTTTCAGGAAAATAATTTTTATTTTACGAATTATTATGCACAACTATTGACTTTTCATTTTGTTCAAACTATACTAAGTGCATTGACCGGAACATCGATGATTCGCATCCTTCCGGCGGTTGTAAGATTATACAGTGCATAGAGGAGTGTTTGAATATGAAAAAGATCTCTCGTCGCAGCTTCCTGGCTGCTGCCGCCGTTTCCGCTGCTGCCCTGGCCCTGACCGCCTGCGGTGGTGCTTCTTCCAGCGTAGCTTCTTCTGCAGCCAGCAGCGCAGCTGCTTCCAGCTCTGCTTCTGGCAGCCTGGCCACCGTGGTGGCTGGCAAGCTGACCATGGCCACCAACGCCACCTTCCCTCCCTACGAGATGACCACCGACTCCGGTGACATCGCGGGCATCGACATCGACACCGCCAAGGCCATTGCTGAAAAGCTGGGCCTGGAGCTGCAGGTGGACGACATGGACTTTGACGCCGCACTGCTCAGCGTGCAGCAGGGCAAGGCTGATATGGTCATGGCTGGCGTTACCGTTACCGACGAGCGCAAGGCTGTGATGGACTTCTCCGACAGCTACGCCACCGGCATCCAGTCCATCATCGTGCCCAATGGCTCCGACATTGCTTCTCCCGATGACCTGGCCGGCAAAAAGATCGGCACCCAGCGTGGCACCACCGGCTACATCTACTGCTCCGACGACTTCGGCGATGACGCCGTGGTGGCCTACGACAGCGGCCTGACCGCCGTGCAGGCCCTGAACAACGGCCAGGTGGACGCTGTGGTCATCGACAACGCCCCTGCCAAGGAATATGTGGCCGCCAACCCCGGCCTGAAGGTGCTGGACACCAGCTACGCCGAGGAGGACTACGCCATCGGCCTGGCCAAGGGCTCTGCCCTGGAGGATGCCATCAACGCTGCTCTGGAGGAGCTGAAGGCTGACGGCACCCTGCAGTCCATCGTGGACAAGTACATCACTGCAGAGTAAGCAGCTGCCACGAACGCAACACCGGGAGGCGGCCCTTTTCAGGGGGCTCCTCCCTTTTTTCGGGGACTCGGGTCCCCATCAACCCACCAACAAGATCCCACAGACAGAAAGCGAGGATGTGAATGGCTGCTCAATACGAACTGCTCAAAGAGCTGCTGAACAGCGGCACGAGCCTGACCTTCGGGCAGGAGGTCTTTTACAAATTTTATCAGGCCTTTCTCCTGAAGGACCGCTGGCTCCAGTACATTGATGGCGTAGGCACCACCCTGCTGGTCACCGCCATTGCATTGGCCCTGGGCGTGGTGCTGGGCAGTGTGGTGGCCATGGTCCGTGTGACCCACGACCAGCAGCGTCCCGGCCACAAGAACCCGGTGCTGGGCTTCTTCAACGCAGTGTGCGAGGTGTACGCCACCATCATCCGTGGCACCCCCATGATGGTGCAGCTGCTGATCATGAGTATGGTCATCTTTTCCAACAGCCGCAACTTTACCATGGTAGGTGCCCTGACCCTGGGCATCAACTCCGGTGCCTATGTGTCCGAGATCATCCGGGGCGGCCTGATGGCCGTGGACCCCGGCCAGATGGAGGCCGGCCGCAGCCTGGGCCTGAACTACATGACCACCATGGTGGTGATCATCATTCCCCAGGCCATCCGTGCGGTGCTGCCTGCCCTGGGCAACGAATTCATCGTTCTGCTGAAGGATACCTCCCTGATCACGGTCATTGGCGGCAAGGAGCTGCTGTACGCCGCACAGGGCATTATGAACCGCACCTACGACGCCATGTTCCCCCTGCTGGGCGTTGCAGCCATCTACCTGGTACTGGTGATGCTGCTTACCTGGCTGCTGGGCAAGTTTGAGAGGAGGCTGGCACAAAGTGACCGCTAACACCCACGAAAAGATCCTGGAAGTCCGTGGTCTGACCAAGACCTACGGCGGCGTGAAGAAAAAGGGCGCAAAGCAGCCCACCCCCACCCTGGACGTGCTCAAGGGCATCGACATCGACATCTACCGCGGCGACGTGGTGTGCCTGATCGGACCCTCCGGCTGCGGCAAGTCCACCTTCCTGCGGTGCCTGAACCGTTTGGAGATCCCCACCTCCGGCTCCATCAAGTTTGAAGGCGTGGAGGTGGACGATGCCCACATCGACGCCGTGCGCCAGAAGATGGGCATGGTGTTCCAGCACTTTAACCTGTTCCCCCACCTGACGGTGAAAAAGAACCTGGAGTTGGCCCCCAGCCTGCTCAAGCTGAAGGACAAGGAAGCCATTTCCCAGCGCGCCGACGAGCTGCTGGCCCGTGTGGGTCTGGCCGACAAGGCCAACGTCTACCCCAAGAGCCTGTCCGGCGGCCAGCAGCAGCGCATTGCCATTGCCCGTGCTCTGGCTATGGACCCGGACGTGATCCTGTTCGATGAGCCCACCAGCGCCCTGGACCCTGAGATGGTGGGCGAGGTACTGGAGCTGATGAAGGAGCTGGCCCACACCGGCATCACCATGCTGGTGGTCACCCACGAGATGGGCTTTGCCCGCGAGGTGTCCAACCGCGTGATCTTCATCGACGGCGGCCAGATCCAGGAGGACGAGCCCCCGCAGGAGCTGTTCTCCAACCCCAAGCATCCCCGTCTGAAAGCATTTTTGTCCAAGATGCTCTGATCTGCAAAACAAAAAAAGGAACCGCCGCAGCGGTTCCTTTTTTTGTTTTATAAGGGCATCTCACAGGGTCTGGTCCGGGCCCTGGGCCTGCTGCTGGCTGGTGTACAGCATCATCAGGTGGTTGGCGCTTTCCTCCAGCTGGCTCTTGGCCTGCCGCAGGGCCGCTTCCTCGGTCTCGTTCATCTTCTCGGGCTTGTCCTTGCGCAGGCAGCGGCGCAGGTTGGCCACATCGGTCTTGATGCGGTTCTTTTCTTCCTTGTCCAGTTCCTTTTTGCACTTGGACAAGGCCTCGTCCACCTTGTAGGCCAGCACCTCGGCCTGGTTGTGCAGCTCCAGCCGCTCCTTACGGCGGCTGTCCTCGGCCTCATAGGCCGCGGCATCCGCCATAGCGCGCTGGATCTCGTTTTCGGACAGGTTCGTGCTGCCGGTGATGGTGATGTTCTGCTCCCGGCCGGTGCCCAGATCCTTGGCCGACACCTTGACCACGCCGTTGACGTCGATGTCAAAGGTGACCTCGATCTGCGGCTTGGAGGAGAAACCGCCCCGGATGCCGTTGAGCTTGAACTTGCCCAGGCTCTTGTTGTCGCGGGCAAAGTGGCGCTCGCCCTGCAGCACGTTGATCTCCACGCTGGTCTGCATGGGGCGTGCCGTGGTAAAGATCTGGCTCTTGCGGGTGGGGATCATGCTGTTGCGGGTGATCAGCGGGGTGGCCACGCCGCCCAGCGTCTCAATGGACAGGGTCAGCGGGGTGACATCCATCAGCACCAGACCCTGTGCGGCGGCACCGGTAGCACCAGCCAGCTTGCCGCCGCCCTGCAGCAGACCGCCCTGCACGGCGGCACCCATGGCCACGCACTCGTCCGGGTTCAGGCTGTGGCTGGGCTCGCAGCCCAGCAGCTCCCGCACCTGGCGCTCCACGGCGGGCATGCGGGTGCTGCCGCCCACCAGCAGCACCTTGCCCAGCTGGCTGGCGGAGATGCCGGCATCCCGCAGGGCGTTCTGCACCGGGGTCACGGTACGGGCCAGCAGGTCACCGGTCATCATCTCGAACTGCGGGCGGGACAGCGACAGATCCAGATGGTGGGGGCCGTCCTTGCCCACCGCGATGAAGGGCAGATTCAGCTGCGCGGAGGGTGCACTGGACAGCTCCTTCTTGGCCTTTTCCGCTTCCTCCTTCAGGCGGCCCATCGCAGCCGGATCGCGGGAGAGGTCGATGCGGTCGGACTTCTTGAACTCGGCCACAGCGTACTCCACGATGCGCTCGTCAAAGTCATCGCCGCCCAGATGGGTGTCGCCGCCGGTGGCCAGCACTGTAAAAGTACCGTCCTCGATCTCGATGATGGACACGTCAAAGGTGCCGCCGCCCAGATCGTACACCAGGATCTTCTGGGGTGCTTCGTTGTCCAGGCCGTAGGCCACAGCGGCAGCCGTCGGCTCGTTGATGATGCGCAGCACGTTCAGGCCCGCGATGCGTCCGGCGTCCTGGGTGGCCTTGCGCTGGCTGTCGTCGAAGTAGGCGGGCACCGTGATAACGGCCTCGGTCACCGGCTCGCCCAGATAGCTCTCGGCGTCGCGGCGGATCTTGGCCAGGATCATGGCGCTGATCTCCTGCGGGGTCAGGTCCTTGCTGTCGATGTGCACCCGGTAATCGCTGCCCATGTGGCGCTTGATGCTGGTCACGGTGCGGCCGGAGTTGGTGGCGATCTGCCGCTTGGCCGCGCCGCCCACCAGACGCTCGCCGTCTTTGGTAAAGGCCACCACGCTGGGGGTGGTGCGCTCGCCCTCTGCGTTGGTGATGACCACAGGCTTGCCGCCTTCCACCACCGCCACACAGGAATTTGTTGTGCCAAGGTCAATGCCGATCACTTTGCTCATATCGTTTTCCTCTCTTTGCGGCGCATCCCGTCCGCCAAAGCATTTTATTTACCTGATCATCTTACCCGATGCCTGTGACCATTTTTTAGTCCAATTGTAAAGAATCTATGTTGTAGGCCGTATTCCGGGGCTTCGGATCGGCCAGTTCCCGCAGCAGCTGTTCCGCTTCTGCCTGCAATTCGGCCGCATCCGGTTCCTTCTCCCGGGCCAGGATGGCAAAGCCCTGGGCGGCCTCTGCCGCCAGTGCCATGGCCTTTTTGGCCGAGACGTAGCGGGTCTCGGCCTGGGCAAGGCGCAGACAGATGCGCGGGGTATACTCGATGTCCGGCATGCCCTGCGCCGTCTGCCGGGCTTTGCGGTAGTACAGCAGGGCCTTGCCCGCTTCGCCCCGGGCAGCGCAGTCCTCGCCCAGCGACAGCATGGCCAGCACCTCGCCATGGTCGGCGGCGGTGCGCCACATCCGGCGGGCCTCGGTCTTGTTCTGCATCTCGCCCCGGCCCCGGTACAGGCAGTCGGCCAGCAGCGAGAGACCCATGGCATTGCCCTGCTGGGCGGCTTCGTCGTAGTGGTCTGCCGCCATCCGCCAGTCCCCGGCGCGGGCCGCTTCCCGCCCGGCTTCTACTTCTTCGTCTCCCGGCTCCTCCGGGTTGTGGCCCGCGTGGAGCAGGCCGTTGAGCAGGGCCTCATCCAGTGTGGCCGAGTGGCCCCACGGGTCGATGACCACGCCGTCGATGTCCGGCGCATCCAGCACCAGTTCCATGGCATCCTGCAGGGTGTAGTCCGCCATGGGGCGGGCCGCCGTGCTGCGGTCCACGCAGGCAGCTGCGCTGGAGGTGAACAGCGGCAGCCAGGTACGGTCCTTGTTTTTCAGGGTCCAGAGCGCAAGCCCTCTGGCCTTTTGCTGCGGGACGGGGTTCTCGGCCCAGGGGGCCGGGGTGGGCGGTGTGCCCGGGGCCGTCTGCAGCGGCACCAGAACATGGGTCTCCAGCTCCAGCGCGTAGTTCAGGGCCCCCATCAGGGCCCAGAAGCTCTCCTCGTTCTGCCCGTGATACAGCCGCTCGATCGCCTGCTCGATCGCCGGGCAGCCGGTGCCGCCGGGGCTGTAGCGCACCGGCGTGCGCGGGTGCCGGCTGCTGCCCACCGGGCGGAAGCGCACCCCGCCGTCTGTTCTTCTTGCCATTGTATGTTCCCTGCTTTCCTTCAGTGTCACCTCCTAGTATAGCAGGATTTTCCATCTTTCTCAACGGAAAACCTGCGCTTTGGCTCTGCATCTATAGCGGCAAACGTATGGTTTTTTTCAGCTGTGTGCGCTATAATAGGTAAAATTCCAGAATACTGGGATCAGAAAAGGAGGAAATAGCCTTGAACAACATGCTTGGCTATCTGAGGGACTACAAGCGCGAGAGCGTGCTTGCCCCTCTGTTCAAGATGCTGGAAGCCACATTTGACCTGTTCGTGCCGCTGGTCATGGCCGATATCGTCAACGTGGGCATTGCCGCCCACGACCTGCACTACATCCTGGTGCGGTGCGGCATCCTGCTTGTGCTGGCCGTCATCGGCCTGACCTGCAGCCTCACGGCGCAGTATTTTTCCGCCAAGGCGGCGGTGGGCTACTCCACTTCCCTGCGGCATGCCCTGTTTGCCCACATCCAGAGCCTGAGCTTTTCGGAGATGGACACCCTGGGCACCAGCACCCTCATCACCCGCATGACCAGCGACATCAACCAGGTGCAGAGCGGCTTGAACCTGTTCCTGCGCCTGTTCCTGCGCAGCCCCTTTGTGGTGATCGGTGCCATGGTCATGGCCTTCACGGTCAACGCGCGGGCCGCGCTGATCTTCGTGGTGGCCATCCCGCTGCTGAGTGTGGTGGTGTTCGGCGTGATGGTGATCACCCGCCCGCTGTACAAGACCGCACAGGTGCGGCTGGACCGTGTGCTGGGCCTGACCCGCGAGAACCTGACCGGTGTGCGCGTGGTGCGTGCCTTTGACAAGGAGCAGGACGAGATCGACCGCTTCGAGAACGCCAACGACCTGCTGACCAGAATGCAGCTCCATGTGGGCCATCTTTCGGCCCTGATGAGCCCGCTGACCTATGTGATCATCAACATTGCCATCGTGGCACTGCTGTATGTGGGCAGCATTGAGATCAATGTGGGCGGCATGGCCTCCGGCGACGTGATCGCGCTGGTGAACTATATGAACCAGATCCTGATCGAGCTGGTCAAGCTGGCCAACCTGATCGTGCAGGTGAGCAAAGCGCTGGCCTGCGCCGGCCGTGTGCAGGCTGTGCTGGACACCAAGCCCGGCATGGACTTTCCCGCCGAGCTGCGCAGCGAGGTGCCCGCCGACAAGGCCGGTGACGCCGTGCGCTTTGACCATGTGAGCCTGACCTATGCCGGGGCCGGCGCACCCAGCCTGTCCGACATCAGCTTTACCGCCAAGCGCGGCCAGACCATCGGCGTCATCGGCGGCACCGGCAGCGGCAAGTCCAGCCTGGTCAACCTGATCCCCCGCTTTTACGACGCCACCGAGGGCACCGTGGAGATCCTGGGCCGCCCGGCCGCGGACTACCCCCGCGAGGCCCTGCGCGGCAAGGTGAATGTGGTCATGCAGAAGGCCCAGCTGTTCGGCGGCACCATCCGCTCCAACCTGCTGTGGGGCAACAAGAATGCCACCGACGCCGAGCTGTGGGCGGCCCTGGAGACCGCACAGGCGGCAGAATTCGTCCAGGCAAAGCCCCTTGGCCTGGACGATCCCGTGGAACAGGGCGGCCGGAACCTTTCCGGCGGCCAGAAGCAGCGCCTGACCATTGCCCGTGCATTGGTGGGCAAGCCGGACATTCTGATCCTGGACGACAGCGCCAGCGCCCTGGACTACGCCACCGACGCGGCCCTGCGCAAGGCACTGGCCGCTCTGCCCGGCAGCCTGACCGTGTTCATCGTGAGCCAGCGCGCTGCCAGCCTGCAGCACGCCGACCAGATCCTTGTGCTGGATGACGGCAGGTTGGTGGGCCTTGGCACCCATGACCAGCTGCGCCAGAGCTGCCCAGTGTACGAAGAGATCTATGAGAGCCAGTTCAAGAAAGGGGATGTGCAGAAATGAGCGCGAAAGCCAAAGCAAAACTGACCCCGGAACAGCGCAAGGCCACACTGACCCGTGTGCTGCACAAGATCCGCCCCTATTCCCTGTTCGTGGTCTGCAGCCTGATCGTGGCCGCCGTGAGTGTGGCCGCACAGCTGTATATCCCCATCCTGTGCGGTGACGCCATCGACCTGATGCTGGGCAAAGGCAATGTGGACTTTGCCGGTGTAGGCCGCATCATCGTGGAGGTGCTGGTGGTGGCCGTGGTGGCCGCCTTTGCCCAGTGGCTGCTGAGCGTGTGCAACAACCGCATCACCTTTTCGGTGAGCCGGGACCTGCGCAACGAGGCCCTGCGCAAGATCCAGACCCTGCCGCTGTCCTACCTCGACAGCCACCCCTCCGGCGACATCGTGAGCCGCATGGTGGCCGATGTGGACACCTTTGCTGACGGCCTGCTGATGGGCTTCACCCAGCTGTTCAGCGGCGTGCTGACCATTCTGGGCACCCTGCTGTTCATGCTGAGCGAGAACGTGGCCATCACGCTGGTGGTGGTGTGCATCACCCCGCTGAGTCTGCTGGTGGCCAGCTTCCTTGCCAAGCGCAGTTACAAGTATTTTCAGGGTCAGAGCAGCGTGCGCGGCGAGCAGACTGCTCTGGTCAACGAGATGATCGAGGGCCAGAAGGTGGTGCAGGCCTTCGGCCACGAGGCCGAGAGCCTGGACGCCTTTGACGAAGTGAACGGCCGGCTGCAGGACGTGAGCCTGAAAGCGATCTTCTTCTCCAGCATGACCAACCCCGCCACCCGCTTTGTGAATAACATCGTGTACGCCGGTGTGGGCCTGGTGGGTGCCCTGTACGCCGTGCGCGGCGGCATCACCATCGGTCAGCTGAGCGTGTTCCTGAACTACGCCAACCAGTACACCAAGCCCTTCAACGAGATCTCCGGCGTGGTCACCGAGCTGCAGAACGCGCTGGCCTGTGCGGCCCGCGTGTTTGAGCTGCTGGACGCCGACGACCAGATCCCGGAAGCCGAGAACGCCGCTGTGCTGCAGCCGGACGGCCATGTGCAGCTGGAGGATGTGTCCTTCCGCTACCTGCCCGACCGCCCGCTGATCGAGGGCCTGAGCCTGGACGTGAAGCCCGGCCAGCGCATCGCCATCGTGGGCCCCACCGGCTGCGGCAAGACCACCCTCATCAACCTGCTCATGCGCTTCTATGACGTGAACGGCGGTGCCATCAAGGTGTCCGGCACCGACATCCGCAGCGTGACCCGCGCTTCGCTGCGCGGCAGCTACGGCATGGTGCTGCAGGATACCTGGCTGCGGGCCGGTACGGTGCGGGAGAACATCGCCTACGGCAAGCCGGACGCCACCCTGGACGAGGTGGTGGCTGCCGCCAAGGCCGCCCACGCCGACAGCTTCATCCGCCGACTGCCGGACGGCTACGACACCGTCATCGCGGAGGACGGCGGCAACATCAGTCAGGGCCAGAAGCAGCTGCTGTGCATCGCCCGCGTGATGCTCTGCCTGCCGCCCATGCTGATCCTGGACGAGGCTACCTCCTCCATCGACACCCGCACCGAGGTGCGCATCCAGAAGGCCTTTGCCCGCATGATGCAGGGCCGCACCAGCTTCATCGTGGCGCACCGCCTGTCCACCATCCGTGAGGCCGACGTCATCCTTGTGATGAAGGACGGCCACATCGTGGAGCAGGGCAGCCACGACGAACTGCTGGCCGCAGGCGGCTTCTACGCCAAGCTGTACAACAGTCAGTTCGAGGGTGTGGAGACCTGAGCCAAAGCCCCATAAAACCACAAAAATCCCGTCTGAAGCAGTTCAGACGGGATTTTTTCGTGTTTGTCAAGGGCTGCCTGCACAGAGCATGTGCGGCGGGGCCTTTTCTCCAACGATATTTTATGTTATACTGAGTGTGCCGCTTCACGGCGGCAAAGGTGCTGTCTGCATAGACGGTGGTCTAGCTCCCTCCGGCAAGCGTCCGGGGGACGTGAAAAGCTTATTGTTTCTGGTTCCCCCTGACGCAAACGCGAAAGGGGGGGATGCATCATGGAGTTAAATGAAGTGCTTGCACTGCTCACCATCATTGGTGGGACCGTGTATATTACTTTTCAGATCACATGGGCAATCTTCAAGGAGATTCACGGCAATAAGAAATGACCGCCCTCAGTCTACCAAACGGTGAGCGGTCATTCTTATTGAATACCTAGCCGGAAGGAGCTGACCATTGCGGGCAACGCCTTTTCTATTTGTAGTATAGTTGATTTTTTCATGCTTGTCAAGGGCCCGCCGCACACGCTCCGTGCGGCGGGCCCTTTTTCTGCCCCTGTGCCGCCTTTTTTGTTGACAAAGCACCGCCTTGCTATTATAATAATGTAGTCAAAATGGCATCATTGCGCGGCTTTGCACCTGCGCGAATCAAGTATAGACAAGGAGAGATTCTCAAATGGCACAAGAGATCAAGATGTCCGCTGCCGGCCTGAAAGCTATGCAGGAGGAACTGGAGTACCTCAAGACCGTGCGCCGCAAGGAGCTGGCCGAGGAGATCAAGGAAGCCCGCAGCCACGGCGACCTGTCGGAAAACAGCGAGTACGACGAGGCCAAGAACACCCAGGGTCTGGTGGAGAACCGCATCACCGAGCTGGAGCAGATGATCAAGAACGCCGTCATCATCGACGAGAGCGAGCTGAGCGTGGACAGCGTGTCTGTGGGCACCCACGTCACCATCCAGATGACCGGCGAGGATGAGACCGAAGAATACGACATCGTGGGCCGCACCGAGGCCGACCCCCTGAACGGCAAGATCAGCGACGAGAGCCCCGTGGGCCACGCGCTGCTGGGCCGCGCTGTGGGCGCCAAGACCGAAGTGCTGCTGCCCACCGGCCACACCGTGGAGTACACCGTGCTGGCCATTACCCACGCACGCAGCTGATAGGAGAAACCATGGAAGAGCAAAAGAAGAACCCCGCACAGGGCCTGTCCGAGAGCGAGCAGGTGCAGGTGCGCCGCCAGAAGCTGGCAGACCTGCAGGCCGCCGGTCATGACCCCTTTACCCTGACCAAGTACCCGCAGGACGCCTACTCGGCCGACCTGAAGGAAGAATTCAAGGACCTGCCCAACGAGACCGACAGCGGCAAGCAGGTTGCTCTGGCCGGCCGCATGATGTCCAAGCGCGTGATGGGCAAGGCCAGCTTTGCCCACCTGCGCGACGACAAGGGCGACATCCAGCTGTATGTCCGCCGCGACGAGCTGGGCGATGAGCCCTATGCCGCCTTCAAGAAGCTGGACGTGGGCGATATCATCGGCGTCAAGGGCGAGGTGTTCCGCACCAAGACCGGCGAGCTGAGCGTGCGCGCCACCGAGCTGACCCTGCTGGCCAAGAGCCTGCGTCCCCTGCCCGAGAAGTTCCACGGCCTGACCGACACCGAGATGCGGTATCGCCAGCGCTATGTGGACCTGATCGCCAACCCCGAGGTCAAGGACACCTTCGTCAAGCGCAGCCAGATCCTGAAGGAGATCCGCGCTTATCTGGACGAGAAGGGCTTCCTCGAAGTGGACACCCCCATCCTGACTCCGTTTGAGATCGGTGCCTCGGCCCGCCCCTTCTACACCCATCACAACAGCCTGAACATGGACATGGTGCTGCGCATCGAGACCGAGCTGTACCTCA
>OGNY01001047.1_pt1 | contig 19887 bp, 16 predicted proteins | sample 1573551 | NCBI WGS metagenome assembly OGNY01 (sample SAMEA2581885, study PRJEB24529) | metagenome | biome: Human gut stool | place: China | collected 2011
CATTTGACCAGCCCGAGATACAGAAGACAACATAAAATGATCTGAAGCAGTAACAGCATGGCTGTGTTCTCCTTTGAAAAAAGCTTTTAAGATGCAAAACCGGCGCTCAGTGCAACTTCTTCCCCATTTCGATCCGCACCTCGTGCCGCTCAGGATCGTCGTTGGAGTAGGCGTACAGGTCGAAGCCGACGATTTCGAAACCGTTCTTTTTGTAAAACGCGATGGCGTTTTCATTGCACGACTGCGTCTCTAAAATCAGCATGCGCGCCCCGGTATTCTCCGCCGCTTGCTCTATGGTCTTCATCAGCGCCGTGCCGACGCCCCTGCTGCGCTCGGAAAAGTCCAGCACGCAGATGTTGCTGAGCCGAAAACGGTTGTTCCAGCCCTCTATCGAGCCTTCGACATATCCGATCAGTTTTTTGCCCTCGAACGCGCCGAAGGCGATCGGGTCTTCGAGCCATTCGCCGAAGAACACATCGTCGAACGATCTCTCAGTCGGCTCCGCAAAGGGCACATAGTCCATCTGAAAGCCCGTCTCGGACGGGCGGATCTCATAATAACCGTTTGTGCGGTAGCGGGCGGTAAACAAGGGTTTGATCTCCATGCACTCTCCCCTTTCCCATCCAACATCTGATTGGTCCACATCCTACCACATCTTTTTACAAAGTACAAGCGCCCAGCCGAATGGCTGGGCGCTTGTTTGATTCAATAAAAGCCTATGCCGAAAGCGATTTGCTTACTGCATGTCCTTGATCGCGGCCTGCGCGGCGGCGAGGCGGGCGATGGGGACACGGAACGGGCTGCAGGAGACATAGTCCAGGCCGACCTTGTGGCAGAACTCGACGGACGTGGGATCGCCGCCGTGCTCGCCGCAGATGCCGAGGTGGATGTGCGGGTTGGTCTCGCGGCCCATCTTGGCGGCCATGGAGACGAGCTTGCCGACGCCGGTCTGATCGAGACGGGCGAACGGATCGCTCTCGTAGATCTTCTTGTCGTAGTACGCGCCGAGGAACTTGCCGGCATCGTCACGGGAGAAGCCGAAGGTCATCTGGGTCAGGTCGTTGGTGCCGAAGGAGAAGAAGTCCGCTTCCTTGGCGATCTCGTCCGCGGTCAGCGCGGCGCGCGGGATCTCGATCATGGTGCCGACCTTGTACTTCATGGAGCTGCCGGCCTCGGCAATCAGCTTGTCAGCGACCTCGACGACGACGTCCTTGACGTACTTGAGCTCCTTGACCTCGCCGACGAGCGGGATCATGATCTCGGGGATGATGTTCCAGTCGGGATGCGCGGCGTTGACGTTGAGCGCAGCCTTGATGACCGCACGGGTCTGCATGGCAGCAATCTCGGGGAAGGTGACCGCCAGACGGCAGCCGCGGTGACCCATCATGGGGTTGAACTCGTGCAGGGAGGCGATGATGTTCTTGATGTCCTGAACGCTCTTGCCCATGTCCTTGGCGAGCTGCTCGATGTCAGCTTCCTCGGTGGGAACGAACTCGTGCAGCGGGGGATCGAGGAAACGAACGGTCATCGGACGGCCCTCGAGCGCGATATACATGGCTTCAAAGTCGCCCTGCTGCATCGGCTCGAGCTTGGCCAGCGCCTTCTCGCGCTGCTCGACGGTGTCGGAGCAGATCATCTCGCGGATGGCGGGGATACGGTCCGCCTCGAAGAACATATGCTCGGTACGGCAGAGGCCGATGCCCTCGGCGCCGAACTTCACGGCCTGCGCGGTGTCGTGCGGGTTATCGGCGTTCGTGCGGACACCCAGGCGACGATACTTGTCGGCCCAGGCCATGACGCGGCCGAACTCGCCGCCGATGGTGGCGTCGACCGTGGGGATGATGCCGTCGTAGATGTTGCCGGTGGAGCCGTCGATAGAGATGAAGTCGCCCTCGTGATAGGTCTTGCCGGCGAGCTCGAACTTCTTGTTCTCTTCGTCCATGTTGATCTCACCGCAGCCGGAGACGCAGCACTTGCCCATGCCGCGCGCGACGACAGCCGCGTGGGAGGTCATACCGCCGCGGACGGTCAGGATGCCCTGAGAGGCCTTCATGCCCTCGATATCCTCCGGAGAGGTCTCGAGACGGACGAGAACGACCTTCTCGCCGCGCTCCTTCCACTCCTTGGCGTCCTCAGCGGAGAAGACGATCTTGCCGCAGGCGGCGCCGGGGGAGGCGGGCAGGGCCTTGGCGATGGCGGGAGCCGCCTTCAGGACGGCCGCATCGAACTGGGGATGGAGCAGGGTGTCGAGGTTGCGCGGGTCGATCATGGAGACGGCCTTCTTCTCGTCGATCATACCCTCGTCGACGAGGTCGCAGGCGATCTTGAGAGCCGCCTGCGCGGTGCGCTTACCGCTGCGGCACTGGAGCATATAGAGCTTGCCGTTCTCGACGGTGAACTCCATGTCCTGCATATCGCGGTAGTGATCCTCGAGCAGGTCGCAGACCTTGACAAAGTCGGCGTAAGCCTGGGGGAACTTCTCTTCCATCTGGGAGATGGGCATCGGGGTGCGGACGCCGGCGACGACGTCCTCGCCCTGGGCGTTCGTGAGGAACTCGCCCATGAGCTTCTTCTCGCCGGTGGCGGGGTCACGGGTGAAGGCGACGCCGGTACCGGAGTTGTCGTTCAGGTTGCCGAAGACCATCGGCATGACGTTGACGGCAGTGCCCCAGGAGTAGGGGATGTCGTTGTCGCGGCGATAGACGTTCGCGCGCGGGTTGTCCCAGGAGCGGAACACGGCGCGGATGGCTTCGTAGAGCTGGGTCTTGGGATCGGAGGGGAAGTCCTCGCCGATCTGCTGCTTGTACTCGGCCTTGAACTGCTCGGCGAGTTCCTTGAGGTCGGCTGCGGTGAGCTCAATGTCGAGCTTGACGCCGCGCTTTTCCTTCATCGCGTCGATGAGCTGCTCAAAATACTTCTTGCCGACTTCCATAACGACGTCGGAGAACATCTGGATGAAGCGGCGATAGGAGTCGTAAACGAAACGCTCAAAGTTGGGGTCGGGGTTGCCCGCGATCATGGCGGCGACGACGTCGTCGTTGAGACCGAGGTTCAGGATGGTATCCATCATGCCGGGCATGGAAGCGCGCGCGCCGGAACGGACGGAGACGAGAAGCGGGTTCTTCAGATCGCCGAACTTCTTGCCGTTGATCTCTTCCATCTTCTTAACGCCGTCCATGACCTGAGCCATGATCTCGTCGTTGATCTTGCGGCCGTCCTCGTAATACTGGGTGCAGGCTTCGGTCGTGATGGTGAAGCCCTGGGGGACGGGCAGACCGATGTTGGTCATCTCGGCCAGGTTCGCGCCCTTGCCGCCCAGAAGCTCACGCATACTTGCGTTGCCTTCCGAGAACAGGTAGACATACTTTTTGCTCATAGGTTTTCCTCCATATCAAATGTATCGCTGTGGTTTGCAGATAAAACAAATATCAAAGCCCTACTATTATAGACAGAAATCGCGGGACTTTCAATAACAAGTTGTGAAATTTTTGTCGCCCTTTCCACTTTTTTGTAAGATTCTTTCGCATTTTCCATGAATGGCGGCTGTTTTTGCGCAATCGGGCATGGATATCCTTGCACGCCGCGCGATTTTGCGGTATACTAACGCAGGAATCAACCTGCTTTGCTCGCGGAGGGACGCATGGAGCTGCTCGACTTTGCAAAAACCAATACCGCCGCGCGTCTTCGCGCCGCCGCGTCGCGTGGGGCGCTGTCGCACGCGCTCATCTTCAGCGGAAACGGCGATCGTGTGAGCGCCGCGCGCTATGCCGCCGCCGCGATGGAGTGCACGGGCGCGCAGAAGCCGTGCCTCGCCTGCCCCGCCTGCCGTAAGGTGATGCAGGACATTCATCCCGACGTCACGTTCGTGCGGGACGCGGAGCACAAGGAGCTCTCGGTCGACACGGTGCGCACGATGCGCGCCGACGCGTTCATCCGCCCGAACGAGGGCGCACGCAAAATTTACATCTTCGAGGACTGCGCCATCCTGACGGAAAAGGACCAGAACGTGCTTTTGAAGCTCGTGGAGGAGGGGCCTTCCTATGCGGCGTTCTTCTTCTGCGCGGAAAATCCCGCCGTGCTGCTCCAGACCATCCGCTCGCGCTGCGTGGAGGTCAAGCTCTCCCCTGTCCTGCAGGAGGACGATGCGCCTGACGACCGCGCGCTCGAGCTCGCGCGGCGCATCGCCGAGGGAACGCGCGCATCCCGCGCGGCATTCCTCGCAAAGCTCGAGACGCAGAAGCTCTCGCGCGATGATCTGAGCACGCTCTTTGAGCGCACACGCCTGCTTCTGGCGGACGCCCTGCTCGCCGCCTACGGCTCGCCCGTCCCGGTATCGGAGCGGGAGATCGCGGCGCTGCTCGCTTCCCGCTTGACAAAAGCAAAAATACTCGGCACAATAGATCTGTTGCAGGAATATCGCAACAAATGCACCTATAATGTCGGCGTCGGCCCCACCCTGGGCGGCTTCGCCGTTGAATTGGAGGAAACCCTTTGACAGAAGTGATCGGTGTCCGCTTTCGCGGCGGATGTAAGGAATATTATTTTGACCCGCACGGTATCGCGGCCGAGCCCAACCAGTTCGTCATCGTCGAGACCGCGCAGGGGCTCGAATACGCCCAGTGCGTCTCGGGCAACCACGAGGTAGAGGACGATTCCGTCGTCCAGCCGCTGCGCCCGCTCGTGCGCGTGGCGACAGAGAACGACGACCGCACCTACGCCTACAACAAAACGCGCGAGAAGAACGCCTTCGCGGTCTGCCAGAAGAAGATCGCCGAGCGCGGGCTCGACATGAAGCTTGTGCGCGTGGAGAGCAACTTCGACGGCAGCAAGATCATCTTTTTCTTCACGTCCGACGGGCGCGTGGATTTCCGCGAGCTCGTGCGTGACCTTGCGGGCGTGTTCCGCGCGCGCATCGAGCTGCGTCAGATCGGCGTGCGCGACGAGGCGAAGATGCTCGGCGGCCTCGGCATCTGCGGCCGCCCGTTCTGCTGCTCGCAGTTTCTGGATGACTTCGTCCCCGTTTCGATCAAAATGGCGAAGACGCAGAATCTGAGCCTCAACCCGACGAAGATCTCCGGCACGTGCGGCAGGCTCATGTGCTGTCTCAAATACGAGCAGAACGCCTACGAGGACGCGGCACGCCGCTGCCCGAAGCAGGATTCGTTCGTCGCAACGCCCGACGGTCTCGGCAATGTGAGCTCGGTCGACATTCTGCGCGAGCAGGTGCTCGTGCGCCTCGACGGGCAGAACGAAGGTCCCAAGCGCTACCGCACGTGCGAAATTCAGGTGCTGCGCAACGGCAAGGGCTCGCGCGACGGCATCGAGCTTCCCGCAACGCTCCCCGAGCGCTATCAGGAGCCCGCAGAGGAGGAGCCGCAGCTCACGCTGAGCTTCTTCTCGTCCGCCAAGCCCATCGTGCCGCCCGAGCAGTGGTCGGCCCCCGCCGCAAGGAAGGATGCGCCCGCCTCCGATGAGGAGGAGAAGGAAAAGCGCCGCTCCCGCCGCGGCGGACGCGGTCATCGCGGCGGAAAGGGCCGCGGCAGAGCCAATGGCGAGGGCGGCGAGAGAGCCGCCGCACCGAAGGCCGAGGGCACGCCGGAAAAGGGCGGCGACAAGCCCGCCGAAAAGCGCGGTGAGCGTCCGGTGCGCGGCGACAGGCCGAGCAGCGAGCGCCCGCCCAGAAATCCCGACCGGAACGGCGAGCGCCGCGCCCCGCGCCCGGGCAAGCCGAACGCAGAGACCGGCGACGCGCCGAAGCCCCCGCGTCCGCCCCGCCTGCCGAGGGCCGAGGGCACGCCCGACGGCGGCGAGAATAAGCCGCGCCGCCGCAGTCATCGCGGCGGCAGAGGCCGCCGCAGAAGCGGCGGTCAGGGCGGCGAGAGCCCCGCGCCCAAGAGCGAAGGCTGAGCAAAACAAGGCCTGCGAAGAAGTCCGCTTCTTCGCAGGCCTTTCTTTATTTTATGTGAAGGCTGTCGCCCCGCTCTTTTCTTTTGCGGTGCGCTATGATATACTTTTCCCGAAAAAACGACGAGATCAGCGAGGTGACGATCATGCCGAAATTCGACAAGGTGCTGCTGGCCAGCGACTTTGACAATACGCTCGTTTATACCGAGGGTGCGCTCGCGCGCGGCGAGGATGTGCCGCCGATGAGCGCACGCAATCGCGAGGCCATCGAGTATTTTATCCAAAACGGTGGCTATTTCTCCATTTCCACCGGCCGCGCCCTGCCCGCCTTTGCGCGCTACGCCAAGGACCTTCCCTGCAACGCGCCCTGTGTCATCGCCAACGGCGCAGCCATCTACGATTTTGCGCAGGACCGCTATGTGGAGACCGCCTTTCTCGATGCGGATATCTATGACCATGTCGACGCGCTGCTCGCGCGCTTTCCGGACCTCTGCTTTGAGATCTATCACGATGACCGCCGCATCCATGTGCTGCACCCGAACGAATTCACACGCAACCACGAGCATTTGACGCGCGCGAAGACCGTGGAGGTAAAAAGCTTCCGCGAGGTCGACCTGCCGATGATCAAGCTGCTCTTTGAAGAGGAAAAGCCACTCCTTCTTGCAGTGCGCGATTTTATCGTCTCGCAGGAATGGGGAAAGCGCTACGAGCTCATTTTTTCGAGCGACCATCTGCTCGAGCTGACGCGCCGCGGCGCAACAAAGGGCGGCATGATCCTAACGCTTGCGTCGCTCTTGGGCGTCGCCCGCAAGGACATTTATTGCATCGGCGACCACAACAACGATATTCCGATGCTCGAGGTCTCCGAGATCGGCTTTGCGCCCGAAAACGCCATCCCCGAGGTCAAGGCCTGGGGCGCGCACATCGTCTGCCACTGCAAGGACGGCGCGCTGGCCGACGTGGTGGATATCCTCGACAAGCGGTACTAAGTTCCAAAAGATGGCAGCGCCCTCTTTTTGCAGAGGGTGCAGGGCGCGGCACAAAATTCTGCGCAGCTTTTTCTTCCCGCTGCCCTTTTTCGTACAACTTTTCGCGCTTGCGCGCATATACTGTCCGGGTGAGTCAAAATCAGAAAGGATGGTACGATGAAGGAGAAAGAGAACGATATTCGCTATGGCGACGTGGATGACATGATCTTCGGCTGCGAGGTCCATGTCAGCGAACGATAGTATGCCAAAAGGCTCCGCTTATGCGGAGCCTTTTCTCATCTGTTCCTTTACAGCGCTTTCTCGATGGTGCCGCCGCCGAGGACCTCGTCGCCGTCGTAGAAGACGACGGCCTGTCCCGCCGTGACAGCGCGCTGCGGCGTGAGCAGCGCCACGTGCGCGCCGCCGCCTTCAAGCGGCGTGACGACGGCATCGCACTCTTTCTGGCTGTAGCGCGTTTTGGCGGTGCAGCGCACCTTTTCCGCCGGCGTCTGCCCTGCGATCCAGTTCACGCGCGAGGCGAGCAGCGCCGAGGAAAACAATTCTTCGTTATCGCCGAGCAAAACGGTATTGTTTTCGGCATTTTTGGATATCACATAGAGCGGGCGGTCCGCGCTCACGCCGAGGCCCTTGCGCTGGCCCGCCGTGTAGCACACAAGGCCGCGATGACGGCCGAGAACACGGCCCGTCTCATCGACAAAATCGCCGGGCTGCGGCGCAACGCCGCCATAGTCGCGCAGAAAACGCACGTAATCCCCGTCTGGGATAAAGCAGATATCCTGCGAGTCGGCTTGATGGGCGTTGGCAAGGCCCGCCTCCTCTGCCCGCTCGCGAATTTCCGGCTTTTCAAAGCTGCCGACCGGCAGCAGCAAATGCGAGAGCTGCTCCTGTGTGAGCTGATAGAGCACGTAGCTCTGGTCCTTTGCGCGGCTCTCGCCGCGCAGCAGGCGGTAACGCCCGCTTGCCGCATCATAGTCGACACGGGCATAGTGCCCCGTCGCGATGTAATCAAAACCCATTGCGAGCGCGCGGTCCAGGAATGCGCCGAACTTGAGGCAGCGGTTGCAGTCGATGCACGGATTCGGCGTGCGGCCCGCGCGGTACTCGCTGACGAAGTGATCCATCACCTCGCGCGCAAAAAGCTCGTGCTCGTCGAAGATGTAAAACGGCATACCGAGGCCGTCGGCGATCTGTTTCGCGCCCGCCGTCTCATTGCCGCAGAGCGAAAGCGTCGCACCCGCGCATTCATAGCCCTGCCGCTGCAAAAGCAGCGCGGCGGCGGAGGAATCCACGCCGCCGCTCATGGCGATCAATACTTTTTTTCTCATCGTGCCCTCAATCCAGATAGCGCTGCAAAAACGCTTCGGGCTTCAGCGCGTCGGACAGCTCAACGAGCGTCGCGTTGAAGCCGCCCGCATAGTCGCTGCCGCTGTCGTTCAGCCGCACGCGGCCGCTGCGCACCGCAGGGAGCGAGACCGTGAAGAGCGAGCCCTTCCCCTCCTCCGACTGCGCGACGATCATGCCGCCGTGTCCCTGCGCGATGCGGCGGCAGATGGGCAGGCCGAGGCCAAGGCCGCGCGGCGGCATGGGATCCTGCTCGCCGTCCACAAAGCGGTCGAAAAGGTGCGCGAGCGTCTCGCCGTTCATGCCGCGTCCCGTATCGGCGACGCTGATCTTGATAAATTGCCCCTCCGTCTTCACGCGAACGCGCACGCTTCCGCCCTCGGGCGTGAACTTGAGCGCGTTGGACAGCAGATTCAGCAGGAGCTTTCGCAGGGCGGCGGCGTCCATGCCGATGATGCGGCTATCGCGGTCGGCAGTAAAGTCGAGGCGGACGCCGCAAAGCGAGAAAAGAAATTCGACCTCCTCGCACACGCGGCGGCAAAGGCCAACGATGTCATCGTCGTAAAGTGTGAACCGCTGCCGGTCAAAGAGCTTGCCCGCGTCGGTCAGGTTGCTGATGATGCGATACATCTGATAATAGCTCTGGTAAAAAACGGCGGCACTGCGGTCGGTCTTCGCGTCCTTCTCCCGCATTTCGGGCGGAACAAGACGGTCGACCGCTGTGTAGAGCGTCGCCATCGAGGTGCGCAGCTGCAGGGCGATGTTGGGCAGCACATCGGCCAGAGTCTTGAGTTCTTCATTGGTATAGTCCCGCATGGTATCTCCTTATATCAAACTCTCCTGCCGTTAGCATTCGCCGCACGGAGGCGGAGCTTGCGCGGAAAGAAATGGCACTTCATGTTCCCTGCATTGCTGATGCAGCTGTTGTACACTGAGGGTAGCAAAATTTTGCCGAAAAAGCAAGGAATTTGTGAAGAATAGAAAAAAATGAGCAAAACTGAAAAAAAGGTCTTGCAAATTTGAGATCGCGTTGTATAATAGCAAACGTACCAAACATTTGATATATTCCAGAAGCCTGAAAGGAAGTAGGTTTTATGAGCATCAAGGTAGGCATCAACGGCTTTGGCCGTATCGGGCGCATGGTCTTCCGCGCGAGCCTTGACCATCCCGAAATTGAGATCGTGGGCATCAATGACCTCTGTCCGCCCGACTATCTCGCCTATATGTTAAAATATGACACCATGCACGGCCGCTTTGCCGCCGACGTGAAGAGCACGGACCACAGCATCGTGGTGAACGGCCGCGAAGTCCCTGTCTTCGCCGAGCGCAACCCCGCGGACCTTCCCTGGGGCAAGATCGGCGCTGAGTATATCGTCGAATCCACCGGCCTGTTCCTGACGAAGGAAAAAGCCCAGGCACATATTGCTGCCGGCGCGAAGAAGGTTGTCATGTCCGCCCCGTCGAAGGACGATACGCCCATGTTCGTCTGCGGCGTCAATCTGGACGCCTACACGCCGGATATGACCTTTGTTTCCAACGCCTCCTGCACGACGAACTGCCTTGCCCCCGTCGCCAAGGTCTTAAATGACCGCTTCGGCATCAAGGACGGTCTGATGACCACCGTGCACTCCGTCACCGCCACGCAGAAGACCGTGGACGGTCCCTCCGTGAAGGACTGGCGTGGCGGCCGCGCGGCCACGGGCAACATCATCCCCTCCTCCACCGGCGCTGCCAAGGCCGTCGGCAAGGTCATCCCGTCGCTCAACGGCAAGCTCACCGGTATGTCGATGCGTGTGCCCACGCTGGACGTCTCCGTGGTCGACCTGACGGTCAACCTCGAAAAGCCCGCCTCCTACGACGAGATCTGCGAGGCGATGAAGGAAGCGAGCGAGGGTGAGCTCAAGGGCATCCTCGGCTACACCGACGAGGCGGTCGTCTCGTCCGACTTCCTCGGCGATCCCCGCACCTCTATTTTCGACGCCAAGGCCGGCATCGCGCTGACGGATACCTTTGTCAAGGTCGTCAGCTGGTACGACAACGAGATTGGCTACTCCAACAAGGTGCTCGACCTCATCACACATATGTACCACGTCGACCATCCCGCGAAATAACGCTTTCTCCTGTCCCTGTTTCTTCATGGCAGGGCGGTGCTCCTCTCTGAGCAAGAGGGACTCGTCGAGGACGGGTCCCTCTTGTTTTTTTCGTGCGTTTGGTGGTATACTGCCACCGTTGTGATTTTTCTGACATTTTGAGGTGAACTATGTTTGAGGGTTTTACACCGGAGGCCGTCGAATTCCTCTGGGGCATCAAATTCAACAACAGCCGCGAGTGGTTTCTGCCGCGCAAGGAGCAGTTCCTTGCGCTCGTCGACCGTCCCATGCGCGCGCTGGGCAGCGAGCTCTTTGACGCGATCGCCGCGGAGTATCCCCGGCAGTCGATGCGCCTGCACGTGTGCCGCATTTACCGCGACGCGCGCAGGCTCTTCGGCCGCGGGCCGTACAAGGACCATCTGTGGTTTACGATTGAGCGCCCGCACGAACGCTTCGAGGGCGTGCCCGCGCTGTACTTCGAGCTCGCGCCGAACTACTTCAGCTACGGCTGCAGCTATTGGGACGCCTCCCCCGCTACGATGGCCAAGCTCCGCCGCCGCATCGAAACAACCCCCAAGCCGCTCGAAAAGATCGTGCGCAAGCTCAACAAATCCCGCTTCACGCTCACGGGCCAGCCGTTCAAGCGTCCGAAGGGCGACATCGGCAAGCTCTTAAATCCGTGGTACAACGCAAAAAACATCGCCGTCGGCTATGACGACAATCCTGAAGGCGTGCTCTTCACGCCGGAGCTCAGGGATGAGGTGCTCGCGGGCTTCCGCGAGCTGATGCCGCTGTACCTTTACCTCGACTCGCTCGCAGGCGACCCGGAGCCGAACAAGGAATAGCTCTCCGAATTTCGGGCCTGCCCGCACAGCAGGCGAAGCGAAAGACGCCGCAAGCACCGTGCGCAGCCGGCAGAGGAAGATGCAAAAAGCCTTGGAAAGCAAGGCTTTCCAAGGCTTTTTGGCACCCACGAGAGGATTCGAACCTCCGACCTATCGCTTAGGAGGCGATCGCTGCTATCCAGCTGAGCTACGTGGGCATATGCTGTTGTTTATTTTACCCTTTTCTCTGTGGATTTGTCAATGCCTGATTTGGCGGCGAGGCCGGCGGAGAAAAGCGCTTGTATTCACTGGGGCGCTCCGTTATAATAAAAACGGCAATATTCCTCCCGGCGCCGGCCGGGTACGAAAGATAGTGAAAATTGAGAAAAGGACGGTTGATTTATGGACGGAAAGACGATCCTCCCGCGCAGTGAGGTGCCCGAGGAGTTCACCTGGGACTTGAGCGACGTATTTGCGAGCGACGAGGCGTGGAGCGAGGAGCTCGAAGCGCTCCGGGCCTATCCCAAGCGCATGGCCTCCTACGCCGGCAGGCTCGGCGAGAGCGCCAAAACGCTGCTTGCATGGTTCACGCTCAGCGATGAGATCAACGTGCGCGTGACCAAGCTTGTGGAGTATGCAAGCTGCCGCAGCGATCAGGATGTGGGCAACTCCTTCTATCAGGGGATGCGCAGCAAGGCATTTTCCGCGGCGGTCGCACTCTCGAGCGCAAGCGCGTTTGAGGCGAGCGAGATCATGGACATCTCCGACGAGACGCTCGCGCGCTTCTACGCCGAAGAACCGAAGCTCGAGACCTATCGCCGCAACATCGACAAGCTGCGCCGCCGCAAGGCGCATATCCTCTCGCCCGAGTGCGAGAAGCTGCTCGCCGCCGCCGGCGAGATCAGCGAGAGCCCCAGCCGCACGTTCAGTATGTTCCACAACGCGGACATCCGCTATCCCGACGTGACCGACGGCAAGGGCGAGACGCACCAGCTGACCGACGGCACGCTCGTGCCGCTGATGATGAGCGCCGACCGCACGCTGCGCGAAAATGCCTTCAAGTCCTACTACAAGCGCGCGGGCGAGTTCCGCAACACCTACGCCTCCACGCTGGACGCGCAGTTCAAGCAGCTCAAGTTCTTTGCCGACGCGCGCCGCTACAATTCCACGCTTGAAGCATCCCTCGACGTGACCGAGGTGCCGGTCGAGGTCTACACGAATCTCATCGACGCGGTGCACGCCAACCTCGACAAGATGTACCGCTATGTCGCCCTGCGCAAGAAGATCATGGGTGTCGACGCGCTGCATATGTACGATGTCTACACCCCCATCGTCGCGGACGCGGACGTTGAGATCTCCTTTGACGAGGCCAAGAAGACCGCGCTCGAAGCGCTCTCCGTGCTCGGCAAGGACTACACGGACGTGCTCGAGGAAGGCTTCACCCACCGCTGGCTCGATGTATACGAAAACACCGGCAAGCGCGGCGGCGCCTACTGCACCGGCAGCGGCTGGCCCCATCCCTACGTGCTGCTCAACCACAAGGACAACCTTGACAGTATGTTCACGCTCGTCCACGAGATGGGCCACGCCATGCACACCTGGCACTCCTGCAAATATCAGCCGGTGAACACCGCGGAGTATGTCATCTTCGTCGCCGAGGTCGCCTCCACCTGCAACGAGATCCTCCTGATGCGCCACCTGCTCGGCAAAACGACCGACCGCAAGCAGCGTGCGTATCTCATCAACCATTTCCTCGATCAGTTCAAGGGCACGGTCTACCGCCAGACGATGTTCGCCGAGTTCGAGCTCCAAATGGGCAAAATGGTCGAGAGCGGCGAGGCGCTGACCGCCGACGCGCTGAACGAGAAATATCTGGCGCTCAACAAGCTCTACTTCGGCCCCGACATGGTCTCCGACGACGAGATCGCACTCGAGTGGACGCGCATCCCGCATTTCTACTACAATTACTACGTCTTCCAGTATGCGACGAGCTTCTCCGCCGCCGTAGCCATCGCCAACCGCATCCTGCGCGAGGGTGAGAGCGCCGTGAAGGACTACAAGAAGTTCCTCTCCGGCGGCTGCTCGAAGGACCCCGTCAGCCTTCTGCGCGACATGGGCGTCGATATGCGCACGAGCACGCCCGTCAACGACGCGCTGTCGCTCTTCGGCGAGCTGATCGACGAGTTGTCCTCTCTGCTTGACTAAAATGACATAAAATCGGCTGCGGCCGCCTGCCCTTCGGGGCGGGCGGCCGCTTTTTCCCATTTTTTCTGCAAAAGCGACAAAAAAAGTTTCAAAAAATCTTGCAAATGACGAAGCAGCAGAATATACTATTACAGTTAAAGACTTACGATTTGATATCCCTGCCCAGCGGCAGGAAGGAGAGATCACCTATGCAGAATGAAAAACTTCGCAATGTAGCCATCATCGCCCACGTTGACCACGGCAAGACCACCCTGGTGGACGAGATGCTGAAGCAGGGCGGCGCTTACCGGGAAAATCAGGAGGTCGTGGACCGTGTCATGGACTCCGGCGACTTGGAGCGTGAGCGCGGCATTACGATTCTGGCCAAGAACACCGCCGTCCGCTATAAGGACGTGAAGATCAACGTGGTGGACACCCCGGGCCACGCCGACTTCGGCGGCGAGGTGGAGCGTATTTTGAAGATGGTCAACGGCGTTATCCTGCTGGTAGACGCCGCCGAGGGCCCCATGCCCCAGACCCGTTTTGTGCTCTCCAAGGCTCTGGAGCTGGGCCATCGGGTCATCGTGGTGGTCAACAAGATCGACCGCCCCGATCAGCGCATCCACGAGGTCATCGACGAGGTGCTGGAGCTGCTGATGGACCTGAACGCCACCCCCGAGCAGCTGGACTCCCCCATGCTGTTCTGCTCCGGCCGTCAGGGTACCGCTTCCTACTCTCCCGATGTGGTGGGCACCGACCTCAAGCCCCTGTTTGAGACCATTCTGGAGTATATCCCCGCTCCCGAGGCGGATGTGGACCAGCCCTTCCAGATGCTGGTCAGCTCCATCGACTACAATGAGTTCGTGGGCCGCATCGCCGTGGGCCGCATTGAGCGGGGCACCCTGAAGCAGAATCAGGAGATCATGGTGTGCAACTACCACGATCCCGATGCTACCCCCAAGAAGGCCAAGGCCGTTTCCATCTATGAGTTTGAGGGTCTGGCCCGGAAGCAGGTGACGGAGTCCACCGCTGGCAACATCATTGCCATGAGCGGTATTCCCGACATCACCATCGGCGATACCGTCTGCGCCCCCGGCGCCGTGGAGCCGCTGCCCTTCGTGAAGATCAGCGCTCCCACGCTGGAGATGACTTTCTCCGTCAACGATTCCCCCTATGCCGGCCGTGAGGGTAAGTTCGTCACCTCTCGTCAGATCCGGGACCGGTTGTACCGCGAGACCCTGAAGGACGTTTCCCTGAAGGTCTCCGATACCGACCGCGACAGTGCCTTCAACGTGGCGGGCCGCGGCGAAATGTCCCTGTCTATACTCATTGAGACCATGCGCCGGGAAGGCTATGAGTTCCAGGTCTCTCCCCCCCGTGTGCTGTACAAGGAGATCGATGGCAAGAAGTGCGAGCCCATTGAGCGTCTGGTGGTGGACGTACCCGGCGACTGCGTGGGCAGCGTCATCGAGAAGCTGGGCCAGCGCAAGGGCGACCTGGTGGAGATGACTCCCGTGGGCGACCGCATGAAGGTGGAGTTCCTGATCCCCGCCCGCGGTCTCTTCGGCTACCGGAATGACTTCCTCACCGACACCAAGGGCGAGGGCATCATGGCTTCCGTATTTGATTCCTATGCGCCTTACAAGGGCGATATTTCCCGCCGCGGCATGGGCAGTCTGATCTCCACCGAGACCGGCGACTCCATCACCTACGGTCTGTTCAACGCGCAGGAGCGCGGCACCCTGTTCATCGGCGCCGGTGTCCCTGTGTACGAGGGCATGATCATCGGTGTGGCCAACCGGGGCGAGGACATCGTGGTGAACGCCTGCCGTAAGAAGCAGCTGACCAACACCCGTGCTTCCGGCTCTGATGACGCCCTGCGTCTGGTGCCTCCCCGCCAGATGAGCCTGGAGCAGTGCCTGGAGTTTTTGGCGGATGACGAGCTGCTGGAGGTCACGCCCAAGAGCCTGCGGATGCGCAAGGCCATTTTGAACCACGAGCAGCGCATGAAGTCCCTGAAGGGCAAGAAGTAAACACACCTTACAGCCCGCCGGATGACCTTCGGCGGGCTGCGTTTTGAAAAGGAGGACCTTATGAAAAAATTACTGGCTGTCTGCGCGGCCGCCGTGCTGCTGTTGAGCCTGGCCGCCTGCGGCAAAACGGATACGGCGGTTGTCATAACCACCAAAAAGGACCCCACCACAAGCAATGAAGTTCAGGGCGTAGGCACCCACCATGCGGAGATCGACATTCAAGACTACGGCACTATCACCGTGGAGCTGGACGGCGACGCCGCTCCCATGACCGTGCAGAACTTTATGGATCTGGCCAATGATGGGTTTTACGATGGCCTGACCTTCCACCGCATCATCGCCGGTTTCATGATGCAGGGCGGCGACCCCAGCGGCAACGGCACCGGCGGATCTGAGAACACCATCAAGGGCGAGTTTTCTTCCAACGGCGTGGAAAATACGCTGTCCCATACCCGAGGGGCCATTTCCATGGCCCGGAGCCAGAACCCCGACAGCGCCAGCTCTCAGTTTTTTATCTGCCATGCAGACAGCACTTTCCTTGACGGCCAGTACGCCTGCTTCGGCTATGTGACCGACGGCATGGACGTAGTGGACGCTGTGTGCGAGGCCGCCCAGCCTACGGACGGCAACGGCACCATCCCCGCCGACCAGCAGCCGGTCATCACCGCTATCCGGGTCATAGACTGAGTTGAGCGATAAAGGTCCCGCTGAAATTTTCAGCGGGATTTTTGCGGAAGGTGGGAACTTTTTCCGGCTGCCCTCCGTCTATCCAGGCAAACGGAGCATTCTTCCGGAGGCTCCGACCCTGACGAAAGAAAGGAAGATCATCTATGAAATTTTCTGTGAAGCTGATCGCAGCGGCTCTATGCGCCGCCGTGCTTTGTGTCCCTGCACTGGCAGCCGCTAGCGCCACCGGCGCGGGGGCCTACGTCCCGAACCCTCAATATACCGTGATCTCAGGAACCGTTGCCCATCAGAAGGACGGCGGCTTGCTGATGAGCACGTCCACCGGAGAACCAACGGAGGACTATATCCTGTGGACGGAGGGCGTTATGATCCTGGACGCCGTCAGCGGCGAGCCGGTAGATGCAAAGTCCATCAAGGACGGCAGCACCGTCTATGCGTGGCTGGGGGCGCAGACTGCCGTGGCCATGAGCCTGCCCCCGCAGGTCACACCGGAGCTTCTTCTGGTGAATGTCCCGGCGGACTACAAGGTTCCTCAGTACGATGTGATCGTCCGGTCTGACGGCCTTACGGGTTTGGGAATTCCCAACCGGAGCGGTATGTCCGTCACCCTGTCCGACGGGACGGTGTATCAGGTGTGGCAGGACGCGCAGGTGAAACCCTATCTTACCCGCAACCGGGTGACGTATCAGGATCTGCTGCCCGGCACTCGGGTTCTGGTGTGGGCCGATGACAAGGGGCAGGCCAGCAAGATCATTGTATTTCCTTACGAGTACAAGGGAAGCGTTTCTCTGGACGGCTACGGGCGGCTGTATGTCAGCGGCGTTGCCGTGGTGGAGCCCTCCGCTCTGCGGCGGCCCTATAAGGACGAGCGGCTGTATGTGCCCATCCGGGCGGTGGCGGAAGCCGCCGGATACAGCGTCTCCTGGGATAAGGAGTTTGGCGTGACGGTGAAGGACGGCGGCGAGATCGTTTTCCAGATCTGCCCGGACACAGATCTGGCCCACGGTCCCGCCACGGCTGACCGGCAGAGTCTTTCCGGCCCCTGCCTGATCGCCAATGGCATCACCTATCTGGAGGCCGGGGATCTGGCCCACCTGTTAGGAATGTTCTACGGCGGCTGACGGCGATTATTACAAACATGATATGAAAAGCTCCCTGCTGAGAAAACCTCAGCAGGGAGCTTTTTCTGTCTGGACAGGCTGAATCTGGGGAAAACCCGCTTCGGCGGGATCACACATAGTCATACAGTCCCCGGACGGAGACCTCTCCGGAGGTCAGAGTCTCCGTGGAGCCGTCCTCCCAGCGGACGGTCAGACCAAAGTCATCGGAAATACCTGTGGCGGTGCCGATGCGCTCTCCTGCACCGGAGATGACCTTTATCGGATTGCCCACCGTCAGGCAGTCCCGGCGAAAGCACTCCAGATAGGCGGCGTTTTGGGCAGGAAAGTCGTCATATAACGCATTCAGCGACCGGATCACCCGGGCGGCCAGCTCCGTCCGGTCCGGGGCCGTTCCGAGGGCCTGCGCCAGAGAAATGGCGATGGGGGCTACCTCCGGGCCGAAATCGGCTTCATCCTGACTGACGTTGATCCCCGCGCCGATGATGACGCAGGAGAATTCACCGCTCTCTGCCTCCCATTCCAGCTCCGTCAGGATGCCGCAGAGCTTTTTCCGGTTCAGCACCAGATCATTGGGCCACTTGATGCCGGGGCGGACGCCGCAGGCGGCTCCCACCGCGTCGCAAAGCGCTACGGCGGTCCAGGCTGTCAGGGTGCTGATCTCAGAGAGCGGGCACCGGGGGCGGAGGGCCGCCGATAAATACAGTCCCTTCCCGGCGGGGGACACAAAGCTCCGTCCCCGGCGTCCCCGGCCGCCGGTCTGCTGGTCTGCCAGAATCACCGTTCCATCTACGGTGCCGCTGACCGCCCGCCGTTTCAATTCGTTGTTAGTGGAGTCGATGATGTCAAAGCACAGCAGCTCCCGGCCGATCCGACAGTCCCGAAATTGCTCCGCTAATTCTTCAGGGCGGAGCCGCGCTGTCACGCGGGTCAGGCGGTAGCCTCGGTTGGGGACGGATTCAATACCGTAGCCCTCTTGCCTTAACTGCTCCACAGCCTTCCACACCGCCGCCCGGCTGACACCGGCCTGTCGGCTGATAGCCTCGCCGGACAGAAATTCCTCTGTATGCTCCCGCAGGAGTTTTAAAACGATTTGCTTCGTCATGGTACATCCCTCCAACGGTACTATACGGCGTCCATGCCGGATTGTCAACCTGATTTTCACAAATGGTTGACAATTGGGACCGCGTCTGCTACACTTTAGGCGCATCAAACCGAAAAGGAGTTTTTCATTATGAATCATCATGATATGACCCGCAATATGGTCCTCGCCGCCCTGTTTGCCGCCCTGACCGCCATCGGCGCGTTTTTGCAGATCCCCACAGGCACCGTACCCATTACGCTGCAATTTCTGTTTACCGCATTGGCCGGTCTTCTGCTGGGGTGGAAGTGGGGAGCCATTTCTCAACTGCTCTATGTGGGCATCGGCCTGCTGGGCCTGCCGGTCTTTACGCAGGGCGGCGGCATCGGCTATGTGCTTCAGCCCAGCTTCGGCTTTTTGCTGGGGCTGATCCCCGCCGCCGCCGTGATCGGCGCGCTGACGGCCCGCCGCACCGGTTATCTGACCGTCTTGGCGGCGGTTCTGGTGGGAGATCTGATCCTCTACGCCGTGGGCGTCCCCTATATGTATCTCATCCTGCACGTTTATATGCAGTCTGCCAAGACCTTTCCTGCGCTGCTGGCGGCCATGCTGGTGTATGTGCCCGGCGACACGCTGAAGATCATTGTAGTGACAGCGCTGGCGCCGGTCCTCCGCCAGACCTTGGTGAAGGCGGTGCCTAACTTGTAAAAACGAGGTCATCCGCCTGCGAGAACGGCAGAATGACTGGCTGCCCTCTTGCTATCCGAAGCCGGGTATGATAAAATATTTTATCAAATTTTGAGAATTCGGCGGGAGGGCTGTCTATGAATCGCATTAGCAAGGAAAACTATTATCTGGATATTGCCGAGACCGTCTTGGAGCGGGCTACCTGCCTGCGGCGGATCTATGGCGCCATCATCGTGAAAAATGACGAGATCATTTCTACGGGCTACAACGGCGCCCCCCGGGGCCGGGCCAACTGCGTGGACATGGGCTATTGCTCCCGGGAAGCCATGAAGGTACCCCGCGGCGAGCGGTACGAGCTGTGCCGCAGTGTCCACGCCGAGGCCAACGCCATCATCTCTGCCTCCCGGCGGGACATGGCGGGCGGCACTATCTATCTGGTGGGCCGCAACGCTGCCACCGGGGAGCTGCTGAATGACGCTACCTCCTGCCTTATGTGCCGCCGCATGATCATCAATGCGGGTCTGGATCGGGTGGTGATCCGCCGGACGGAAACGGAATTCGAGGTGGTCCCCGTGGAGGCGTGGATCGCGGAGGATGATCTGCTGACCCCGGAAAATGTGGTCATGGACCTGAAATGAGCAGGAGATCTGCGGAAAGGAAGTCGTTTCGTTGAAGGCGGGACTTGTTACCTTCTATCATATCCACCATTACGGCGCTTTGCTTCAGGCGGCGGCCACAGAGCGGGCTGTGGAGCGCTTTGGCTGGGACTGCGAGATCATTGACTACTTCGTCAATCAGGACAACGCCCTGTTCAAGCGGCCCACCGGCTTGGGTTCCGCCGCCCATGACGCTCACACGGCCCTGCACTATCAGGCGCTGTCGGAGCGTTACCGGCGGTTTGAGAAGTTCAGCCGGGACCATCTGCGGATCTCGGATCGCCGCTATGGGC
>OGNY01001051.1_pt1 | contig 19810 bp, 19 predicted proteins | sample 1573551 | NCBI WGS metagenome assembly OGNY01 (sample SAMEA2581885, study PRJEB24529) | metagenome | biome: Human gut stool | place: China | collected 2011
CCGACACCTTCCACGAGGGCGGCGACCCGGTGCGGGAAGCCAAGGAGAACTGGGTCACAGCCCGCCGCGCCATCCTGCGCAAGCCCATTGACCGCATTGGCTATGGCGGCTATTTGAAGCTGGCATTGCAGTTCCCGGAGTTCGTGGATTATGTAGAGAGCGTCTGCAAGGAATTCCGCGAACTGTACGAGAATATCAAGGGCACTACGCCTTACTGCGTCAAACGGGTGGCTGTGCTGAACTGCTGGGGTAAAATGCGGGCATGGGGCTGTCACATGGTGCATCATGCCCTCTACTACAAGCAGAATTACAGCTATTCGGGCGTGATCGAAATGCTGTCCGGTGCGCCCTTTGACGTGAAGTTCATCAGCTTTGAGGACATCAAGAAGGACCCGGCTCTGCTGGACAGCCTGGATGTCATCATCAATGTAGGCGATGCCGACACCGCCCACACCGGCGGCATCTGGTGGGAGGACCCGGAGATCTCCTCTGCCATCCGCAAGTTCGTCTGGAACGGCGGCGGCTTCATCGGCGTTGGAGAGCCGTCCGGTCATCCATATCAGGGTCATATCTTCCAGATGGCCAGTGTTCTGGGCGTGGAGGAAGAAAATGGCTTTACCCTGAACTACGACAAGTACAACTGGGAAGAGCATCCGAATCATTTCATCCTGCAGGATGCTGACCAGCCCATCGACTTCGGTGAGGGAAAGAAGAACATTTATGCCCTGGAAGGCACGGAAGTGCTGGTGCAGCGGAATAAGGAAGTGCAGATGGCGGCGCATGATTTCGGCAAGGGACGTGCCGTATACATCAGCGGTGTACCGTATAGTTTTGCCAACAGCCGCACCCTTTACCGAGCCATCTTATGGAGTGCCCACAGCGAGGATGAACTGCACACTTGGTTCAGTTCCAACTACAATGTGGAAGTCCATGCTTATGTCAAAAATGGCAAGTATTGCGTTGTGAACAACACTTACGAGCCGCAGGATACCACAGTTTATACGACGGATGGCAACAGCTTTGACCTGCATCTGGATGCCAATGAAATCAGATGGTATGAAATTTAAGTTCTCCTTATCAATCTGTGCAGTGAACGACCACTGCACAGCATAAGAGAAAACGGTGACTTTCCACAATGCGGAACGTCACCGTTTTTTCGTTATACTCTTCTATCCTTGCCATGACCGCAAACGCCTTCACCGAGGACATGGAAAAGAGCAAGGAAGCCGGTATGGACGAGCATCTGTCCAAGCCGGTGGACATTGCGGTGCTGGAGCGTGCTGTCCGGAAGTACCTTGTTACCCCCCCCCGAAAATGAGAGACCGTCAACCGAGATTTATCCGGTGAGCCCCTGAACGAATACAAGAAAAAGGACAGAACTGCATGGCGGCAGTTCTGTCCTTTTTGCGTATTCCAGTCAAAAACAGGTCACCGCCAGCCCCGTGCCGCGGGGTCCAGCATTTCGGCGGCAGAGTAGAGCAGGGCATTGCAGATGGCGGCGGCCACGTTGCTGCCGCCTTTGCGGCCCATGGCCACGATGGCGGGTACGCCAAAGGCTTTGCAGGTGGCAAACAGCCGCTCCTTGCTCTCCACCACATTCACGAACCCCACTGGTACGCCAATGACCAGTGCAGGACGCAGCCCGGCTTCGATCTGGTCGGCGATGGTCAGCAGGGCGGTGGGGGCGTTGCCCACGGCCAGCACGGCACCGGGGTGATCCTGCGCGGCCCGCTGCATGGAAGCCACCGCCCGGGTGGTGCCGCCTGCTTTGGCAAGGGCGGCCACCTCCGGGTCAGCCATGTAGCACAGGGCCGTGCCGCCCAGGCGGGCGAGGCCGGGCTTGGTGATGCCGGCCAGCGCCATGTTCGTGTCGGTGATGATGGGAGTGCCCGCCCGCAGGGCCTTCACCCCGGCCGCCACGGCACCGGGGGTGAAGCGCAGATTCCGGGCATAGTCAAAGTCGGCGGTGGTGTGGATCACCCGCTTGACCACGGCGGCGGTTTCCGGCGGAGGCGTCAGGCCCAGTTCCGCCAGCTCGGCTGTGATGATGGAAAGGCTTGTCCGCTCGATGTCGGCGGGCAGATGATGCTGCGGGGTCATACGCGGTTCCCTCCTTTGCGGTCCATGCCCATGGCGGCGTATACGGCATCCATGTCCAGCGCGGCCCGCACGCCGTCGGCCAGCAGGTCGAACTGCTGCTGCCGGTACTGCTCCATCGAGAGCAACGGTGCGTCGGCGGGGGAGATGCCCTTCTTTTTGCACAAAAATGCGGTGAGCTTTTCGGTCAGCTCGCCGGTGTCAAACAGCCCATGCAGGTAGGTGCCGAACACATTGGCCTGCACACACCCTTCCGGCGTGCCGTCGGCCAGAATGCAGAACGGGCTGCCCTGCACTGTCGTGCGCCCGGCGTGGATCTCGTAGCCGGTCAGCTTTGCCCCGGCAAAGGGGATGGCCTCGGCGGTGGCATGGGTCTGGCGCAGCTGCTTTTCGGCGTTGAACACGGTGTCCGTGGGCAGAAGCGCCAGACCGCGCAGGGTGCAGGGGGTGCCGCTTTCTTCACCGTCCGGATCGGCAAGGGTGTGCCCCAGCATCTGGTAGCCGCCGCACACGCCCAGCACAGGGGTGCCCTGCGCGGCCAGCTTGAGCACCGCCGCTTCCAGCCCGCACTGACGCAGCCACAGCAGGTCGTCTATGGTGTTTTTGGTGCCGGGCAGAATCACCACATCCGGCGTGCCCAGCCGGCGGGGGCTCTGCACATAGCGCACCCCCAGCAGCGGGTGCTGTTCCAGCGGCATGAAGTCGGTGAAGTTGGAGATGTGCGGCAGGCGCAGAATGGCCGCATCCAGTGGTTTGACGGCCCGCCCTGCCTCCAGCCGGGTGGAAAGGGAATCCTCATCCTCAATGTCCACCTTCAGGTAGGGGATGACCCCCAGCACCGGCAGCTGCGTTTTTTCTTCCAGCATGGCAAGGCCGGGACGCAGGATCTCCACGTCGCCCCGGAACTTGTTGATGAGCAGCCCCTTGATGCGGGTCCGCTCGTCCGGCTCCAGCAGGGCCACCGTGCCGTACAGCTGTGCAAAGACGCCGCCCCGGTCGATGTCTCCGGCCAGCAGCACAGGGGCGTCCACCAGCTTGGCAAGGCCCATGTTCACAATGTCGTCGGCTTTCAGGTTGATCTCGGCCGGGCTGCCAGCTCCCTCAATGACGATGATGTCCACCTCTTCGGCCAGACTGCTGTAGGCGGCAAGGATGTCCGGGATCAGCGACCGCTTCATTTTAAAGTAGGCGGCGGCGGGCATCTGCCCCCGCACCTCGCCGTTCACGATCACTTGACTGCCGGTGTCGCTGCTGGGTTTGAGCAGGATGGGGTTCATGCGCACGTCCGGTTCCATCCCGGCGGCCTGCGCCTGCACCACCTGCGCCCGGCCCATTTCCAGCCCGTCCCGGGTCACAAAGCTGTTCAGGGCCATGTTTTGGCTCTTGAAAGGAGCCACCCGGTAGCCGTCCTGTGCAAAAATGCGGCACAGTGCGGCGCACAGCAGGCTTTTGCCTGCACCGCTCATGGTGCCCTGCACCATAATGCAGGTTGCTTTGTTCATGCCAGTACCTCCGCAAGGGTCTTTAACAGTTCATCGTTTTCCGACCCGGTACGCACGGCGGTGCGGTACCAGCTGCCGTCCAGCCCGGGGTAGTTGCTGCAGCTGCGCAGCACCACGCCCCGCTGCCGCAGGGCATCGCCCAGTGTTTCCGGCCCCTGGAACAGCAGGTAGTTTGCTCGGCCGTCCAGCACCCGCAGGCCCAGTGCCCGCAGCCCGGCCGTGAGCCGGGGCCGCTGCTGCGCAATGAGTGCCCGCACCTGTGCCACATAGGCCGTTTCGTCCAGTGCGGCAAGCCCGGCGGCCTGCGCCAGACTGGACACCGCCCACGGCTGCCCGGCGGCCTGCATGACTTCCAACAGGGCCGTGTTAGCACACAGGCAGTACCCCAGCCGCACCCCGGCCATGCCGTACAGCTTGGTAAAGGCCTTGAGGATCAGCAGATTTTTGCTGTCCAGCAGGGCTTTGGCGGTCAGGGCGTCGCAGTCGGGCAGAAAATCCAGAAAACATTCGTCCACCACCAGCAGTGCCCCGCAGGCTTCGCACCGGCGCAGGATGCGCTCCACAAGGGGCAGCGGCGTGAGCTGCCCGGTGGGGTTGTTGGGCTGGCAGAGAAATACCATGTCCACCTCCAGCGTGATGGAGGAGAGGATGGAATCCGTCACGGCAAAATCGACCTCTGCCTGCAGAAAATGTCGCCGCACCGCACAGCCCGCACTTTCCAGCGCGGCGGCGTACTCGGCAAAAGTGGGGGCGGTCACCAGCGCGGTGCGGGGTTTTGCCGCCCACGCCAGCCGGAAGATCAGGTCTGCCGCGCCGTTGCCGCAGAGGATAGATTCTGCCGGGATCCCCTCGTGCGGGGCCAGCTTTGCCCGCAGTGCCCGGCACAGGGGGTCGGGGTAGCGGTCGGCGTGAGGCAAGGCGGCAGCAATGGCGTTCGCCACGCCCTGCGGCAGGCCCAGCGGGCTCACGTTGGCCGAAAAATCCAGCGCGTCGTGCCCGTACTGTGCCCGATATCCGGCCCAGTCGCCGCCGTGTGTCAGCTGTGTCATAAGATCACCCCTCGGATCGCCAGCCCCAGCAGCAGGGCCAGCAGGCCTTCGGCATACATCATTTTATTGGCGCGGCGGATGTCCTCCGGCTCAATGGGACGCAGGGCGTCGCCAATGGTAGGCTTGGGGTAATATTCCCCAAAATAGTAGGCAGGCCCGGCCAGCTGCACGCCCAGTGCTCCGGCACACGCGCTCTCGGTCTGGGCACTGTTGGGGCTGGCATGGTTGCGCCGGTCCCGCCGCCAGATACGCCACGCCCCTTTGGCGCTGTTGCCGGTCAGGGCCGCCGCCGCGCACCACAGCAGACCCGCCAGACGGCTGGGCAGATAGTTTGCCGCGTCGTCCAGCTTGGCGGGGATGCGGCCGAAAGAAAGGTACTTTTCGTTTTTGTAGCCCAGCATGCTGTCCATGGTGTTGATGGCCTTGTAGGTCAGCGCCAGCGGTGCCCCGCCGATGAGCATATACAGCAGCGGCGCGATCACGCCGTCGCTGGCATTTTCGGCCACGGTCTCCACGGCGGCTTTGGTCACACCTTCAGCGGTCAGATTCTGGGTGTCGCGGCCCACGATGCGGCTCACAGCCTTGCGGGCTGCGGGCAGGTCGCCCTTCACAAGCTCCTTGTGCACGTTCATGCTCTCCTGCGCAAGGCCCTTTGCGGCCAGTGCCTGCCCGCACCAGAACATCTGCACGGCCAGCCCCAGCCATGGGCTGAGCTTTGCTGCGCCCAGGCAGACAAGGCCGGTGCACACAAAGGTGCCCACCGGCAGGCAAAAAGCCACGATGCCGCCGCCCAGCAGTTCGCCCTGGGGCGTTTTGGGCAGGCGGGCGCGCAGGCGCTTTTCCAGCGCGGAGATGGCCTTGCCCATGAGCACCACCGGGTGGGGCAGCCACGCGGGGTCGCCGAAGAGGGTGTCCAGTACAAAGCCGCCCAAAACGGCCAGCCCAGTCATACGTCGGCCTCCCTGGTGTACTGCACGGTCTTTACAAGGTGCAGCACCCGCTTGTCGGCCCAGTCGGCGGCGTCCAGCACAAAGCCGCCCGCGTTGGGGCCGCACCATTCGTAGTAGTCTTTATGGGGCAGGGCGTAGCGCTCCAACGCGGCCATCTGGGTGCCGCCGTGGGCCAGGATGACCAGCAATTCTTCGCCGTCGGCCAGTGCCTTGTCCACCAGTGCCGAAAAGGCGCGGCAGATGCGCTCAGAAAAAGCGGCCTTGGTCTCGCCGTCCGGGCAGGGGCTCTCACAGTTGGCGGCTACCCAGGCCAGATAGTCCGGGTCGTGCTCCATCTCGATGTAATTGCGGCCCTCAAAGCTGCCAAAGCACATCTCCTTCAGGCCGTCCACCACCACCAGCTTTGCAGTGGGAAACAGCACCTCAGCGGTCTGCCGGGTGCGGCACAGCGGGGTGATGTACACGGTTTTGGGCTCGATGTCTGCCTTGCGCAGCATCGCGCGGCCAGCGGCAGAAAGAGGGATGTCCCGCTGGCCCTGATAGCGTTTCTCGGCATTGTATTCGGTCAGGCCGTGGCGCAGAAAATAGATCAGCATGTTGGCAGTTCTCCTTTCAGAACGGTGGGGATGCCGCAGAACATCTGCACAACGCAGTCTGCCCGTGCGGCCAGCAGACAGGCCAGCCGCCCGGCGGCTTCGCGTCCGGCACGTTCGGCGGGGTCCATGGGTACCACGCCGCCGCCCACCTCGGTGGCAAGTACGATATCGTAAGCGGACAGCTCGTCCGCGAGTTTTTCCAGATTTTCGGCCCCGGCGGCCAGCTCCTGTACATCACAGATGCACCGTCCGGGCAGGGTCTTGGCAAAGGTGCGCTTGCCGCTGTAGAGCGGCCCGGTGATAAAGATCATAACAGCCCTCCCCACTGGCAGGCGCACAGCGCCGCCAGCATCCAGATTTCGGTTTTCTGCAAAAACCACCCGGCCAGATCACCGGTGATGCCGCCGAACTGCCTGCAGGCAACGGCGTGGTACCGCCACAGCACAGCCAGTGCGGCCAGCACCAGCGCCCAACCACCCAGTGCCAGCATGGCGCAGCACAGTACAGCGGCCAGAAGGGCCAGCACCCGGCGTACAGTGGCTCTGTCGGCTGCCGAGGCAAAGGTGTGGGCAAGGCCGGTGTTCTTTGCCATGGGGAACGCCGCCACCGCATAGCCGGAGAGCGCCCGTTCCAGCACCAGTGCCATCATCCAAAGCAGCCCTGCCTGCGGGGTGAACTGTACACAGGCGCACAGGGCCAGATAGGCCGCAAAGTAGCTGCACAGACGGATCACGGCAAAGGCCCCGCAGTGAGGGTCCTTTAAGATCTCCAGCTTTTTTTCCCGGTCGCCGTAGCTCGAAAGTGCGTCGCAGGTATCGGCGTAGCCGTCCAGATGGATGCCGCCGGTGACCCAGACCGGGATCAGGCAGAAGCCCGCCGCCCGCGCCGCACCCGGCAGGGGCAGCACGCCGCACAGGAACCACAGCAGCCCGATGACCACCCCGATGAGCGGGAAGGCGCACATCGCATACCGCATGTTCTTTTCGGTCCAGTTGAACTGCGGCACCGGCACAGCCGAAAACATGGCGAACGCCACGGCAACGGTCTGCAAAACGATCATTTTTCCACTCCTTTATAATAAACAGGGATGCCGCACACCACCCGCACCACGGCGTCGGCCCGGGCGGCCAGCGCGTTGTTCACCTGCGCCAGCGCCAGCAGATAGCGGTCGGTGTCGCCTGCGTAGTCGGCCCCGCCGCTGAACACCTCGTTGGAGACGACGATCAGGGTTTCACACTGGGCATACACGGCGTCCAGCCCGGAAAGAATGGCCTGCGCGGTCTGCGGCCCGGCCCCGGCGGGATCATAGAGCTCGTTGGCAGTCAGGTTGCCCAGATCTTCCAGCAACGCGGTACCACGGGCGGGCAGATGCACGGCGTCCAGATGCAGGGGGCACTCCACCGTTTCAAACTGTTTTGCCGCCCGCATTCTGCGGTGCTTTTCCACCCGGGCGGCACATTCGGCGTCCCACACCTGCATGGTGGCCAGATAATAGCGCGGCAGAGTGCTGCGCAGTACCAGACTCTCGGCGTATTCGCTTTTTCCGCTGGCCGCCCCGCCGATCACCAGCGTCAGCATTGCGGGGTGTACGGCGTGATGCCGCCCTCCGCAAAGGAATAACAGTGGTCGTACACCGCCAGTGCCATGTCCCACAGCGGGAGGCTGGCCACAGCGCCGGTGCCCTCGCCCAGATGCAGCCCGGCGGTGAGAAGCGGGGCCTTGCCCAGTGCATCCAGCACCAGACGGGCGGCAGGCTCCGAGGAACAGTGACTGGCAAACACCGCTTTGGCCGCGGCAGGGCACAGCCGCACGGCGCACAGGGCCGCCACGCCGCTGATGAAGCCGTCCATTACCACGGGCACGCCTTCCAGCGCACCGCCCAGAAAGACGCCGCACAGCCCGGCAAGATCAAAGCCGCCCAGCTTGGCCAGCACGTCCAGAGGGTCTGTGGGGTCCGGCTCGTTGCGCAGGATGCCCCGGCAGATGGCATCCACCTTGCGGGCCAGCCCTTCATCCGAAAGGCCGGCTCCCCGGCCGGTCATCCGTTCCACCGGCTGGCCCAGCAGCACCGCTGCCACCGCACTGGAAGTGGTGGTGTTGCCAATGCCCATTTCGCCGGTGGCCAGCAGCTGCACACCGGCAGCTTTCTGCTCCTGCACCAGCCGGATGCCCCGGCCGACGGCCTCCACAGCCTGGGCGCGGGTCATGGCGGGACCCTGCGTGAAATCGGCAGTACCGGCGGCAATGCGGCAGTCTGCCACCCCCGGCACCGGGTCTCCGGCCATGCCCATGTCCACGGGCACCACATCGCAGTGGGCAGTACGGGCCATCTGGCACACGCTGGTACGCCGGGCAGCCAGATTCTCCGCCACTGCGCGGGTCACGCTCTGGTCGGTCTGGCTCACGCCCTGGGCCACCACGCCGTTGTCGGAGCAGAGCACCAGCACAGCCCGGCGGGAAACATCCAGCGCCGCACTGCCGGTGAGGGCGGCAGCATCTTCCAGAAAAGTTTCCAGTGCGCCCAGCCCGCCCAGAGGTTTGGCCAACCCGGCCCAGTGGGCGTGGGCGGCGGCGCGGGCAGCTTCATCCGGCGGGGTGATGCCGGAAAGTAAAGTTTTCAGTTCCGTTTCAGTCATGTGTGTTTCTCTTTTGTCGTTGATAGAACTTTGCACCGCTCACAAAGCGGCGGGGCAGGGGAGTGCCTGCCCAGTAAAGATGCGGGAAACCGGCGTACAAACTCATGCTTGCAAATCCGCATTCCCACTGTGCTTTTTCGCTTTTCCAAACGGAAAAGCCCGAACCATTGTCGGTGGAATCCCAGTGGTGGAATTCGTGAATATACAAATGATCTCCGGCATGGAACAGCAGGCTGTCGGCTTTGGCGGTCATGTCGGCATAGCCGAACCGCACCAGTCGCCCCACCTTGACGCCTTTGCCGGGCAGAACGCCTGCCATGGGCCAGGCGGTACCGCTGGCATCTTCCAGCGTCTGCCCCAGATACAGAAAGCCGCCGCACTCTGCCACCGTGGGCAGGCCGCCATTTACGGCATCCCGGATGGCATCGCGCATGGTTTTGTTTTCGCTCAGCGGCCGGGCATACAGTTCCGGGTAGCCGCCGGGCAGATACAGCCCGCAGATGTCCTCCGGCAGGGCGGTGTCGTGCACCGGGCTGAAGAACACCAGCTCTGCCCCGGCAGTGCGCAGGCAGTCCAGCGTTTCGGCGTAGGCAAAGCAGAATGCCTTATCCTGTGCCACAGCAATGCGGACGCCCGCCGTTTGCAGAGCAGGCGGCGGCACCGGGGCAGGAGCCGGTCGTTCGGTCAGCGCTTCCAGCGTTGCCCAGTCCAGATTTGCTTCCAGCGCATCGGCCAGCAGGCCGATCTTCTGGGCAAGATCGGTGATCTCTCCGGCGGTTTTTAGGCCCAGATGGCGGCTCTCCACCACCGCCTGCGGCAGGCGGGGCAGATACCCCAGCACCGGCAGGCCGGTCTCGGTTTCCAGCAGGGGCTTGAGCATCCGGAAGAGCTTTTCGGAGCAGTCATTCAGCAAGATGCCTGCAATGTGGCTCTCCGGTTTGAAATGCACAAGGCCCTGGATCTCTGCTGCCAGCGTCACACTGGCCCCCTTGGGCTGTACCACCAACAGTACCGGCAGGTCCAGCGCATCGGCCAGCTCCCAGGCACTGGCGCGGGTGGTCAGGCCCTGCCCATCGTAAAAACCCATGGCCCCTTCGCACACCACAGCCCCGTGCCCGGCAGCATAGTGGGCGTACAGTTCCCGTACCGTATTTTTGGCAGAAAGATAAAGATCCAGATTGTGACTCTCCACCCCCAGCACCGACCGGTGGAACATGGGGTCGATGTAGTCCGGCCCACTCTTGAAGGCGCAGGGGTCCATGCCCCGCTTTTTCAAAGCGGCCAGCAGGGCGCAGGTGACGGTGGTCTTGCCGCTGCCGGAACGCGGTGCGGCGATGACGAACTGCATCATTTGCGTTCTCCCGTGATCAGAAAAATGGGGTTGTTGGCGGTCAGCAGGTGGAGTCTGCCTACCGGTCTGGTACGGCTCACGGCAAGCTGGGTCACCTCAGCGGAAAGGCCATGAGCCGTAAGGGCTGCAATGGCGGCGCTCAGGGATTCCAGCGCAATGGCGGCAATGCAGATGCGCGCATTGGCGTTTTTGGCCAGAACCGTGTCCACCACCGCGGCCATGCTGCCCTTGGTGCCGCCAATGAACACGGCATCCGGGGCAGGCAGGGCTTCCAGTGCGGCAGGGGCACGGCCCTCAATGAGGGAGAGGTTCCACGCCGCAAATTTTTCGCGGTTCCGGCGGATGAGGGCGCAGGCGTCCGGCTCACACTCCACCGCATACACATGCCCCTGCGGGGCGGCCAGTGCCAGCTCCACGCTCACGCTGCCGGTACCGGCCCCCACGTCCCACAGGGTGTCGGCGGGGCGCACGGCCAGTTTGGCCAGCGCGGCGGCCCGCACTTCCTGCTTGGTCATGGGCACCTCGCCCCGGATGAAGGCCTCATCCGGCAGGCCGGGTGCACGGCGTTCCGGGTGCACGGCATGTTCCACCAGCAGGACGCTCAGGGAAGCAAAGGTCTGCCCGGCCAGTTCCTGCGCGGTGCCAAAGTGGATCTTTTCGTCGGGCGTGCCAAGGTTTTCGCCCACAAGGGCGTGGGCATCGCCCAGCCCGGCGGCGGTCAGCGCGGCACACAGGGTGGCCGGGGTCTCGGCCCCGCCGGTGAGAAAGAATACGGTTTTATGGTTCATGCAGGCGGACACCGGGTCGCAGGCACAGCCGTGGGCAGAAACAAGAGTCCAGTCCTGCCAGGGGCGGCCTACGGCGGCGGCCAGCAGCTGTACGCTGGAAAGGCCGGGCAGCACCCGGCAGGAGATGCCAAAGGCCCGCAGCATGGGCAGCAGCTGGGATGCGCCGGAGTAGAACCCGGTATCGCCGCTGTACACCAGCGCAATTTCCTCGTCCGGGTGCGCGGCCAGACAGGCCAGAATTTCGTCCGGTTTGTACAGGGCCTGCCGGTTTCCGGTGCATCCCTCCGGCAGTGTGGCCAGCAGCCGCTTTGCGCCCAGGATGCGGTCGGCACCCTGCAGGGCGGCAAGGCCCTGTGCGGTCAGGCTGCCGGGGGTGCCGGAGCCTATACCAATGAGTGTGATCATCCGTTCAGCACCTCCCTGCAGCGGGTCAGGATCTGGTCTGCCGTCTCACCGGTCTCGGCCGGGCGGCGGATCACGATGAGCTGGACGCCAGTGTCGGCGGCAGCCTGCGCTTTCTCGGCAAAGCCACCGGCGGCCCCGCCGTCCTTGGTCACGAGAAAGCGAATGGAGAACTGCTCCAGTAGGGCCCGGTTCAGCGCGTAGGAGAACGGCCCCTGTAAAGCAAGGATATTCTTGTGGGGGATGTGCGCGGCCTCGCAGGCGGCAATGCCGTCCAGCGTGGGCAGCACACGGGGGTACAGCCGTTCCGGGGCCAGCTGCGCAAAGGAAGGCAGCTCCTTGGCCCCGGTGGCCAGCAGGACATTGCCCTGCGTTTGGGCCAGAAAGTCCGCCACATGTGCCGCCGACTGGAACACCATGCTCCCGGCAGGCAGGGCACTCGGTGCCCGCAGCAGCCGGTGATATTCCGCCCCGGCGGTGCGGCAGGCCGTGCGGATGTTGCGGGTGGCGTCCACCGCATAGGGGTGGGTGGCGTCTACGCACAGGTCGGCTCCCTGCACAAGGGCGGCCATCTCGTCCGGGGTCAACCGGCCGCAGTGCACCATGATGCCGGCAAAGCTGCCCTGTTCCTCGCTGCCCAGCGGGGTGGCCACGCTCACCAGAACGTCCGCCCCAAGCTGGGCCAGCTGCCGGGAAAAAATGCGGCCCTCGGTGGTGCCGCTGAACACCACTGCCCTCATACGCGGTACCCCCGCGGCGTGACCATGCGGCCCTGCAGCACCCGGGTGTTGCTGTTGCCGATGTACACGGTGGTGAACATATCCACGGGCGTCTGTTCCAGCTGGGCCAGCGTCAGCACCTGAGCGCTCTGGCCCTCCCGGCCGATGTTGCGCACCAGCCCACAGACGGTGTCCGGGGCCTTGCCGTTTTGCAGCAGGATGCGCACGGCCCGGGCCAGATAGTCCGGCCGCCCCTTGGAAGAAGGGTTGTACACCGCCATGCAGAAATCGCCCATGGCCGCTGCGGCCAGCCGCTTTTCGATGACCTCCCACGGGGTGAGCCGGTCGGAAAGAGAGAGCACACAGAAATCATGGGCCAGCGGGGCACCCAGCACCGCGCCGCCGCTCAGGGCGGCAGTCAGGCCGGGCACCACCTCCACGGTCACGTCCGGGCAGCCTTCGGCCAGCTCCAGCAGGGGGCTGGCCATGCCGTACACTCCGGCGTCACCGCTGCACACCAGAGCCACGGTCCGGCCGCTGTGGGCAGTTTCCAGCGCCCAGCGGCAGCGGTCCAGTTCTTTGGTCATACCGGTGGCATAATATTCTTTTTCCGGGTAATAGGGGCGTACCAAATCCAGATAGACCGGATAGCCGCACAGCACCTCGGCTTCTTCCAGGGCGCTCTGCGCCTGTGCGGTCAAAAACTGCGGGTCGCCGGGGCCAAGCCCGACCACATATACGATATCAGCCATTCTGCCACCTCCAGTCCGGGGCATAGGGGCACAGCGCCAGCGCAAAGGTCACACCGCCGCCCACCTGTTTCGGGATGCGGATGCAGCCGCCGGACGCCAGCACAGCGGCCCGCTCACACACGTTGTCCACCCCGGTGACGCTTTGCACGAAGGGAGATGGTGTGAACGGCCCGGGCAGTGCCCGCAGCTGCTCCGCAGAATAAAATGTGATGGGCCAGCCGTGGGCCCGGCAGAACGCCAGCAGCCCGGCCTCGTCAGCCTTCAGGTCGATGCTGGCCGCCGCTGCGATGCACGCCGGGGCAAGGCTGTGCCGGGCACAGAAGTCAGCAAAGGCAGCTTCCAACTGCTCGGCACACGTCCCCCTGCGGCAGCCGATGCCCAGCACCCCGATGCGGGGCACCAGATGCAAAGCGTCCCCGGCAGGGGAGAGGGTAAGGGCAAAATCGGCTTCGGCAGGGGTCCGTGCAGGATCCACCCCGGCGGGCGGGGTGCCCTGCACGGGAAACTCAGCGGCAAACCGCACCGACTGCCCGGCCAGCAGCTTGCTGCTGACATGCTTGATGCGCTCCGCTTCCAGCACCGTGCAGTTCTGGTGCTTTGCCCACTCGTCCACCGCAAAAATGCCGTGGGCGTCGGTGGCCGTGGTGATCACCGGAACGGCTCCGCACACGGCGGCCAGTGCACGGGCCAGGTCATTGGCACCGCCCAGATGACCGGACAGCACCGGCACCGCAAAGCGGCCGCATTCGTCCAGTACCACCACCGCCGGGTCCGACGCCTTGCTGCGGCAGTGCGGCGCAATGGCCCGCACCGCAATGCCCACGGCTCCCACAAAAACAAGGGCGTCGCTCTGCGCAAACTGCAGGGCGGTCCACCCGGCAAGGGAGACGCCGCCGCTGCCGCAGCGGTCCACACTGCCGGGCAGGGCGTCTGCCAGCCGCCGGGCCAGTGCCAGACCGGTGTCGGTAAAGGCCAGATAGGCCCGGGTCATTGGTCGGACCCCTTGCGGAACTCGGTGGTAAAACTGGGGTCGTACAGTTTGCTGCGCTCGTACCGGGTGCCAAGGAAATCGCCTGCCACGATGAGCGCTGTTTTGGTGATGCCGGCATCGTGCACGCTCTGCGCCAGAGAACCCACGGTACAGCGCACGGTTTTCTGCTCCGGCCAGGTGGCCTTGTATACCACGGCGGCGGGGGTGTCCGGCGTGTAGGCACCGCCCTGCAGCAGAGCATCCTGCACCTTGTCCACCAGACCGATGGACAGGAAAATCACCATAGTGGCCCCGTGGGCGGCAAGACTGGCCAGCTTTTCCCGCTCGGGCACCGGGGTGCGGCCTTCCATGCGGGTGATGATCACGGTCTGGCTCACGGTGGGCAGGGTGTATTCGGCATTCAGTGCCGCCGCCGCGCCGCAGAAGCTGGACACGCCGGGCGTGTCATCGTAGGCGATGCCGTCGGCGTCCAGTGCATCCATCTGCTCCCGGATGGCCCCGTACAGGCAGGGGTCGCCGGTGTGCAGGCGCACGGTGATTTTGCCGTCTGCCTCCATGGTGCGCATCACATCCAGCACCTGTTCCAATGTCATCTCGGCGCTGTTGTAAATGGCGCAGCCGGGTTTTGCCAGTCCCAGCAGGGCCGGGTTGACCAGACTGCCCGCGTAGATGATGCAATCAGTCTCCTGCAGCAGGGCTGCGCCCCGCCGAGTGATCAGGTCCGGGGCACCGGGCCCCGCGCCTACAAAGTGTACCATAGCAGTTACTCCTTTACCAGTACCGTTGCAAAATATCCGGCCTTGCTGCCATCCTGCGGCGGGCGCGCAGTCGAAAGGTCGGGGAAGATCGTTTCATCCGGCAGGCCGCAGCTGCACACGAGTGCGCTACGGCTCAATGCACCGTGGGCGTCCAGGGTGTCCAGCAGGGCGGGCAGCTGACGCCCGGTTTTCATCAGGACTTTTGTACCGGGGGTGTCCAATACCTCGTCGGCCCGGCTGCCGGGGGCGATGGTCAGCGGAGCGTCCATGCCGCCGGTAAGGGGCTGATTCAGCCGGGCTGCAGCCGCGCAGAAGCTGGGCACACCCGCTGCCATCGCGGTGGCATAGCCCTGCGCCTGCAGGATCTCCTGCAGATAGCCAAAGGTGGCATAAATGGACACGTCACCCAGGTTCAGCATGGCCACATCCTGCCCGGCATCCAGAAAGGGCCGCACTGCGCTGGCAGCGGTCTCGTGAGAGGCGCGCAGCACGGCGGCGTCCCGGCTCATGGCAAACTGCAAGGGCAGGATGGTCTTGCAGTCCAGCTCTGCGCCCAGTGCCCGGCGGGCGATGTCCAGCGCCAGCATCTGCCCGGAAGCGGTCTGCGGCGCAGCCAGCACCGGGCACTGCCGCAGCAGACGTACGGCCTGTAAAGTCAGCAGCTCCGGATTGCCGGGGCCGACGCTGACCCCGTAAAAGGTGCCGGTCATGCGTTGTTCCATTGTTCAAGCAGCTCCTTTGCAGTTTGTGTTGCGCCAAGCGGCCCGTGCTGGTTGGAAAACAGCACTGCACCCACCCGGAAGGCTTCACCCGCCCGGCGGTCGAGGTGCAGTTGGATGGCATCCAGCAGGCTTTCCAGCACCGGGGCGCGCAGTCCGGCGGCGTCCAGCAGCTCCAGACAGGCGTCGGTGGTGGCGGCGGCGTACAAAGCCGCGCACAGCTCCCGGCCTGCTCCACAGAGGGCGGCATGGGCACAGAACAGCTCGGTGCGGCAGTCGGCCGTGTGGGAGTGGGTGTTCATGATGCCGCCGGCCGCCTTGACCAGCTTGCCCACATGGCCCACCAGCAGCACCTGTTCAAACCCGGCAGAAGCTGCCATATCCAGCGTATCTCCGATGAAGTTGGAGGTCTTGACCACTGGGATGGCCGCAAAGGCCGGGTAGGTGTCGTGCAGGTAGTCCAGCCCGTAGTTGCCCGGGGCAAGGATGAGCCGCTTTGGGGTACCGGCCCGCAAAACAGCCTGGTTCATTTCCAGCTGGATGGTGTCCAGGATGGCCTGCTGGCTCATGGGCTCCACGATGCCGCTGGTGCCCAGCACCGAAAGGCCACCCTCCACCCCGATGTGCGGGTTGAAGGTGCGCCGGGCCACTTCCTCGCCGTTCTGGATGGAAATGGTCACCGCAAAGCCGCCGGTATAACAGGCGGCTTCAGCCTCCCGGCGCAGGGCCTCGGCGATCATCTGCCGGGGCACATGGTTGATGGCGGCGGCACCAACGGGTTGGTCGAGGCCGGGTTTTGTCACCCGGCCCACACCTCTACCGCCGTCGATGCGGATGTCCGTGCAGCCCGGCAGCAGTTCCACTGTGGCGATCACCGGCAAGCCGGTGGTCACGTCCACGTCGTCGCCGCCGTCCTTTTCAATGGCGCATTCGGCCCCAGTGTCGGTGCGGCGGCAGAACAGGGGTGCTACCTCCACCACGATACCTTTTGGCGTGCGCAGCGCCACCGTCTCCGGCGCATGGCCGGTGAGCAGCAGCCGGGCCGCGCCCGCTGCCCCCAGCGCCGCACAGGTGCCGGTGGTATAGCCGCAGCGCAGCAGCTTCTGCCCGCTGCGGACGTAGTGCTCGAACGTGGGCTTTTGGGGCTTTGCCTGCCCGAACAGGGCCGTATACTGTTCTTTGCTCAGCGCATAAAGCGCGCGGATGTTGTCCGGGGCAAAGGCGGCATCCGGGGTCAGCACGCCGGAAACATGGTCCGGGAACACGCACACCACTGCGTCCGCGATCTTCTGTGCCATGTCCAGCTCATGCAGGCTCACGATGACCGCAAGGCCCTGTTCATGGGCCAGCTTCTGCAGGATGGTCAGCAGCTCGATCTTGCCCTTGATATCCAGAAAGGAGGTGGGCTCGTCCAGCAGCAGCACTTTAGGCTGCTGGCAGATGGCACGGGCCAGCAAAACACGCTGACGCTGACCATCACTGATGCAGTTGAAGTCCCGGTCCGCGAGATGCGCAGCGCCGGCAATTTCCAGTGCATCCTGCACGGCCTGCCGGTCGGCGTCGGACAGAATGCCCAGCCGCCCGGTGTAGGGGATGCGCCCGGCCGCGGCAAACTCAAAGCAGGTGGTCAGCTCGGTGCGGCGGGTGTGGGGCAGCATCAGAGCCAGCTTCTGCGCCCGGGCCGTGCCGGTGTAGGCGGTCAGGTCCTGCCCGTCCAGCAGCACAGTGCCGCCCAGCGGGGCCAGCTGTCCGGCCAGTGTTTTGAGCAGGGTGGATTTGCCCGCACCGTTGGGGCCGACAAGGACAAGGATCTGCCCCGGATTTGCCCTTAGTGCAATGCCGGAGGCCAGCGGCGTTTTGCCGTAGCCGATGGCAAGCTCCTGCGTTTCACAGAGAAATTCCTTCATTGTGCACCCTCCCGGTTCCGGCGGATGAGCAGCCCGATGACCACCGGCGCACCAAACACGGCGGTGACCGCGCTGATGGAAAGCTCCGTGGGAGCAAACAGGCTGCGGGCAATCAGATCGCACAGCAAACAGAAAGCAGCCCCGCCCAGGCAGCAGCCCGGCAGCACCACCAGCGGCTTTGCGCTGCCCAGCAGCTGCTTGACCAGATGCGGCACTGCGATGCCCACAAAGGAGATGGGCCCCGCAAAGGCCGTGACACAGGCCGCCAGCAGACTGGAAAGCAGTACCAGCAGCCGGGAAAAACGCTTCACGTTCACGCCCACGCTCTGGGCATAGGCTTCGCCCATCTGGTAGGCGCTCATGGGTTTGGAGAGGCAGAAGGCTGCTGCCAGCGCAGGCAGCACCACCAGTGCCGCCGCCTGTACATTGCCCCAGGTCATGCCGGAAAAGCTGCCCTGTGACCAGTTGTGCAGGTTGACGATGTTGGAGTCCTGCGCAAATGCCACCACGAACTCGGTGACAGCGGAACAGATGTAACCGATCATGACGCCGCAGATGACCAGAATGCTCATGCGTTGCACCCGACGGGCCACCGCCAGCACAAAGGCCATGGCGGCCATAGCCCCCGCAAAGGCGGCCAGGATCAGGGTGAGGGAGCTGGTGAGCAGGCCGTGGTTCAGGAACACCACCATCACCAGTGCTACGGCCAGCTTGGCTCCGCTGGAAATGCCCATGACAAAAGGCCCGGCGATGGGGTTGGCAAAAAAGGTCTGCAGCAGATAGCCTGCTGCAGAGAGTGCCGCGCCCAGCAACACTACCATCACGGCCCGGGGCAGGCGCAGCTGGGTGATGATGCCCACCGACAGTGCGTCCTGCCCGCGGCCGGTCAGGGCCGCCAGCACGGCACCGGGGGTCAGGGCAACACTGCCCCAGAACAGGTTGGCGGCAAACAGAACCACCAGCGCCAGCGCCAGCAGGAGATAAGAAAACAGATAGCGTTTTTTGCGGGTCATAAACGGTTCCTTACTCAACGTGAATGAAATACTGCAATCCGTCCGGCGCATCCTCGGTGAACAGACGGTGCAGCTCCAGGATAAAATCGGCCAATTCCATGCTCTGCTGGAAAAAGCTCTGGGCAACGCACCAGACATGCCCATTCTGCACAGCCTTGAAGTCCGCCAGCAGGGAGCACTTGGACACCAGCTCGTCGGTGGTGGAGACAACGCCCTCGATGGTACTGTTGTAGATCAGGAAGTCGGCGTCCCGTGCACCGGCGTAGAAGTCTTCCAGCGGCAGGTTCATGGTGGAAAGGCTGTTGCCGTTGTCGGTCAGATCGGCAAACACATAGTCGGCCCCGGCCATCTCGATCATGCGGGCCACATAGTCGCCGCCCTTGCGCACGTTGGCCAGATTGTTGGCCGAGATAGAAAAGAACGCGCAGCTCTTGCCGGTGGACTGCTGGTCCAGCAGGGGAGCGATGCGCTCCGCCTGTCGGTCAAACACCTGCTGTGCCAGTTCCTCCCTGCCCAGCAGGATGCCGTAGAATTTGATCCACTCCATGCGGGCCAGCGGGCCGCTCTCGTAGCTGGAACGCTCCACCAGCACCGGGATGCCGAAGCGCTCCAGCTGCTCCTTGACCTCCGGGGTGTGGTAGATCATGGTGTTCTCGATGGCAAGGCCGCAGTTGGCCGCAAGGATCTTTTCGTAGTCCGGGGCGCTGTACTTGCCCGCATAGGCAATGCGCCCGTCCTCCATGGCGGCTCTGGCCTCATCCAGATACCAGCCCTCCGCCTGGGTGCCGGAAAGGGTCACGCTGTCCAGCCCATCCAGCGCGAGGAACAGGTCCATCACCGAGGTGGAGACAAGGTAGATGTTCCGGACGGGCTGACGCAGCACCGTCACGCTCTCGGGCAGGCCTTCCACCGCAGCGGCATCCTCCGGGGTCACAAGGAACTGCTCCCCCGATTCGGTCAGGGTCAGCATAGTATAGCCGCCCTCATAGCAATCGGCAGTAAACTGTGTGGCGTAATCCAGCGGGCAGGCGTGGTCAAAGACCAGCTCCTCCGTGCTGGCGGGAGCCGTTTCGGAGGCGGCGCAACCCGACAGGGCCAGTACTGTAGCAGGCAGAACGCGCAGGAATTGTTGTCTCGTCAGTTTCATCCGTTCAGCGCAAAGGTCAGCGTATACTCGATCTCATGGGGGGTGCTCATGGCTACGGTATCGGCAGTGACAGCCAGCGGGGTGCCCAGTGCAGAAACAGGGATCTCAAAGGTGGAGTTGCCCTCGGTGTTGGTGGGCAGATACTTCTCGCCGTCCACGATCATGTAATCATAATTGGGGCTGCTCCACAGGATGACAGCGGTCATTTTGCCGTCCGCCACGGTCAGGGCGGCAGGGCTTTCCACGGTGGCACGGCCAGAGCCGCCCTCCAGGGTCACATTCACGCTGTATTCACCGTCCGCAGGGGTCTCGGCAGCCTCCTCAGCCTTGGGCTGTGCATTGCGGATGCTCACGGTGTGGTCATACCACTTGCCCTTGGTCCCGAGGAGTGCCAGCTGGAAGTCCTCGGGACCAAGGGCAAGTGGTATGACCA
>OGNY01001062.1_pt1 | contig 19652 bp, 29 predicted proteins | sample 1573551 | NCBI WGS metagenome assembly OGNY01 (sample SAMEA2581885, study PRJEB24529) | metagenome | biome: Human gut stool | place: China | collected 2011
GCATATTATCCAGTGTCTCGATGCGGGTGCCGATGTGGCGACATGCCCCCTTGCGGCAATCGAAGGGCTGCTCAGACATCCGCTGACGGACAGCGGGCTGGAGAAGTTCCTCGCAGACCATGCACGCCTGAATGCCTGACGGGTCACCGGCAGCGATAAAACGGCAACGCCCCGATTCGAACATCCGAATCGGGGCGTTGTGGCAATCATTTCTTTTCCAAAAGCCGCTGGAAGGCGGGAGAAGGCTTAAATGCAGGAATGTCGTGTGCCGGAATTTTGATCGTCGTATTCTTCGTAATGTTACGCGCCGTCTTTTCTTTGCGATGCTTAATCAGGAACGTACCAAAACCGCGGAGGAAAACGTTTTCCTTGCGGATCTGTGCGGCTCGCACCTCTTCCATGAAACCTTCCACGACGGCTAAAACGGTCACGGCTTCGACGCCCGTTTCCTGGGCGAGTTGCTTTACGATATCTGCTTTGGTCATTTTTGTAAGTTTTTGTCCGACAAAGATAAACAAACTTCCGAACTGAAAAAAGCCCATCGACAATCCGATGATTATACCAACAGGTTTATTGTATTGCCGCAGGACGGCGCATAATGATAATTAGAAAGTAAAATCCGGGGTCGCCCATTTTTAACATGGATACGGATTCATCTCTTCCGACCCCGTTTCATAGAGGTCATATCCTTGTCCTCCGCTACGGGACGTTTCTGTTCTTTTAACGGCCACTGCGAAAAAATATGCTCTTGGCGGACTGTCATCTCTTTCAGTCGTCGGGCGATCTGTTTCCAGTCGTATTCGAAATTCAGCATGACGATATCCTCACCGAAATCGATGTCATCGAAATATGTGAGTGCCTTGAACGGGCGGATGACATTTGCCTGCGGAAATTTTCGTTCGTAGCATTTGAGCATCTCATAAAACGGGATGCGGGTGGACAGACAGGCGATATCCACGAAATCTTTGAGCCGCGAACCGTCGTCGGCTATCGCAGACAGCTTCATGGCGACGATATCCTCGATGCTGTATAAACGGATTCCGGATTCCGCATAGGGCTGCCGGAGATATGCATATTTGTGAGCTATGCAGTCGATCTTAACGCCGTCGATCATGCCTTTCAGCGTGTCGGGGCGCCTGAAGGCCGTTTGGAATCCGTATCGCTGCGAAAGAAACGCTTCGAGTTCCCCGGCGTCGAACGACTCCGGAGTGAACAGATCCAGATCGACACTCACACGATGCCCCAGATATAAGGCCAAAGCCGTACCTCCGGCCAGATTGAACGCCGCAAGCCGGGGCTCGGCCTCCAACTGTTTCAACAACCCAAGTGTCTGCGGCGCAACTGTCTGCGTGTGTAACATCTCAATTCCTCTTTTTTAAGGCCGAAAGCCGTACATACGAAATTCATATCCTGCGCCGAGAGTGTCGGAACCTCTTTGATAATTTCCCGGAAGCCTTCGATGCCTCCGTAGAGGTCGAACGCCGCGAAGTAGTCCCGGAGCCATCCCCGTTCTATGATGCGCTGCACGACGACCTTACGCGAACGCTGCCAGTCGAACTGCGTCAAGTCATAGTCCCAAAGTAATGTCTTTGAGACCTTGCAGCAGCCTTTATTTCGGATATAGTCATCGAATATGGTCATGGGCCGGAGTTCGTTTCGCTTTACAAATATACGAATTATCCTGATGATATGCAATTTCCGTGCTTTGTCCGGCATACGCCTTCAAGAGTTGTGTCTTATCGCTCGTCATTCGCCGCAGCAAACATGGGACAAATCGGATATACACTCCCCGACGAAGGTCGGATACGGTGGTACGGACATCTCCGAACCGATTGTCCCTGTCTGCAGCATAGCGCAAAATTTTCATACGCATAAATAACCGGTTTTTCAGGTGTGGGTCGCCCAGCCGTGAAAGGGACGGTCGATAAAACAGCACGACCGATCCGGACATCCATGATAAACCAATCCGCCGACAACGCCCAGACTCCCGTCGGGATAGCGTTCCTTGAAGAGGAACGAATAGGGCGCGAAGTCCCTGTAAAGTTCGATCTGGCACGGATGATGGGGATTTTGCTCACGGCGTTCGAGGCGCTCCAAACATTCCCGAAGCGTGCTGTCGCCGATGCTTTCGGCGTATTGCACTACCTTATCGTAGTGCTCCTGACACATGATTTTCATAAGGCTTGATTTTTAGGTCTATTTCCCCATTCCGGGGTGTTGTTCCAGAAAGAGCATCCGCTGCCGGATATAATGCAGCAGCGGTTCTCCGTCGCCGACAGATTCCATAATGTTGTTCGTTCCGCCAATATCCTTCAGCACTTTCAATGAGAAAGAGTTGTGTATCTGCCCCGAATCGAACTGCAAATCGTGTCCGGACTCGGTAAAGGTGATGCAGACAGGTCTTCCCCGCTTTGTTCTGCCGAAAACCGTGATAGCACCACGCAGGTCTATCGGATAAAACTCGTCGTTATTCTCCCAGTCGATCTCAGGAGTCAGGCGGACGATCTCCGCCATGACCGGACGGAGCAGCCCTTCCGTCCAATGCGGATCATTCAACCGCTCCCGTTCTTGCTTCAGATGTTCAATCTCCCGATCGATCTCCTTGCGGCGCTTGTCGCACTGCGTTTTATGCAGGCGGTAGCGCGTAATGATATTCTCAATAGCATTATATTATGCATACCAACTGCACCGCAGGGGCTGCCCGTCCCATTTCCACGCAGTACGGTATGAGTCGATGCGGATATAATTTTTCGACAGACGGTGCGTATGGGTCTTGCCCTTGAAAACATCGGGCAGCGGGACGGTCGTTCCGCACATATAGCCGTCTTCGGTAGTTCGCTGGTCGAGCTGCCGCAGGTCTACCGCGCTGCCGCGGATCGCTATGACCTGATAGAAGTCGATATTGGTCTGCTCCCAGCCCCACGATGCATAAAGTATGTCACCGACGCGCAGCGAACGTCGGAACTCCTCACTCGACCGCGCTACGGCTTCGTCATGGCGCCGGAAGCGCTCGGCCTCCTGCCGGATACGCTCCATAGCCTTGTCGTATTCTTCCGGTGTGTGGGCCTTGTAGACATACCGGGGGGGGGCGCTTCATCCCCGGTGTCCATGCCGCGATACAGCGGCCGTTACGGCCCTGAAACCGGACAAGCGAGATGTTATAGATCAATTCGGGAGCGAAGCCCGTCCCTTGAGCGAGCCGCTCGGCATATTTGTTGATGCGATAGGTTTTCATTGTTTCTGAGATTTAAGATTTTGGGTATCTTCTTCTACGATTCGGAAGTTTTCGGGATTCCAGCCCTTTGCGACCAGCGCGGCCTGCGCGTCGAGGACGCTCGGAAAGATGCGGCGCCTCTGCCGCGAAAAAGAGATGTATCCGACATAAATACGCCGCACGGGGCTTCTTTGATATTCGAGATGGCAGCGGCACGGAACGGGACGGTAGTGCAGGAAGCCCCGCATGCGCAGCAGCAGGCCACGTTCGTACTCCTTGTCCCCGCGGCAGCGTTCCCACGCCTCGTATTTGTCGATGCCGTCGGTCAGCAGCGTGTAACCGACAGCCCGGTCATAGCGGGTTCGGCCCTGCCAAAGGCCCTTGAAAAAAAGCGACAGCAGTTCCAGTTCGAGCGTCGGACGGCCTTTCGTGCGCAGCGTTTCTGTCAGGGATACGACCTCGTCGTAACGGAAGTCGAGCGGGCGGATGTTGTTCGCCGCCATGCGCACCATCACCCGTAGGTCCGAAGTAATGGTGATACGTGTTATAATCTGATAGCTCATAATGATATGCAATTAAAAGACCGCAGCTTTAGGGCTGCGGCCTGATTTGACAATACGTGAAGTGTCGTGTTATTTCGGATTGGTCGTGTCCCGGAGCTTCAATCCGAAATCGCCGCAGGCCGTACGCAGATCTTCGCTGAACTTGTTGCTGTCGCAATAATAATCGCCCATCCGTCCGGCCAACTCCTGCAGATCGCCGTCCGTAATCGTCGCAGTATCGTATCCGTGTCTTTCGAGTACCGCACGGTTCAGAAAGGCGATGTCGAACTCCGCATTCGGATCGTCCTTGTTCGGAACGCTTTGCAGCTTCTCAGCGGTGAACCTGTAAATCTCGTCGAGGAACTCCTTCTCCGTCCAATCCGTATCCTCATGCTGCCGGGAGAACTCGTCGCCCCAGGCAATGAGCGTCGCGGCCGTATCGCGGGAGTTGTCCGAGGGCCGGAATTTCCTGCGCCCAGCTTCATAGGCGATATCGACCAGCGCCTCGGCATAGTCGCGCAGGGACACATTGCCCGGAAGCGCTGCGGACTGCCTTTTCATAAAGGCAGTAATGGCCTCGGCATAGATCCGAAGCTGCAAACGGTCGCGCTCCGCGGCGGCTTCGTCGCGGTTCAGCCCGAATTCCGGGGATTCATGGCCATCGAGGAAGTTCTGCAATTCACCCAGCCGGAAAACGTCGTAGCGCGTAGGATATTCCGGCAGGCAGCGTTCCACAAAATCTTCCGTAAGATCGCTTGTCGTCTGCGGCGCAGCTTCGGCGGACGGGATGAAATCGTATTCTTCCAGCCATTCGACGATGCCTTGCAGGGTATCGCAGGAGAGATTTTCAAGCGGAAGCGGGAAATCATCCCCGCCGTTCATCAGGCAGACGGGAGTCAGCCCGTCCTCACAAAATTCGAGGGAGATTACATTGCGATAAAGACCGTCGTATCTGATTGTAAGGGGCGACTCGTAATACTCTTCATAGGCGAGGCCGTCCGTATCTGCCAGCCTCTCGCGGTCTGTCGCATCGGCCGAATAGGTTCCCTGGCGCCCTTGCCGGCTGGCGATGACCGAGCGGATGACGCCGATCTGATAAGTGCGCAGTTTTTCGAGTGTTTCTTTGTTTTTCATAATCATAGAGAATCAAGTTATTTATAAGAAAATTCCGGTCTGACGAAATAGCAGACCGTGGTGTGCCGCCCGTGATCCTTAACGAGTTTCACGGGTTGGGGCGCATTGTAGATGCGCCGCTCTGTAACGGGAGCATCGAGCGCATCCCACCCCTCTTGCGATACGGCGGTCTGCTCGTCCCGATAGCACCAGACGATGACGGATTTCGGGTAGGGAGCTGCGAATGCGGTTCCTTCGTAATCAGAAAGAAACATTTGAAATTCCTTCTCCGTCCGAAACGAAATGCAGTCGCCCCGGTAAAGATCGCTGCTTCGGCACTCCGTATCCTTGTAAAGGCTGATCTTGCGCCATTTCTCGGTCGAGAAATCGCCGTAAAGCGATTCCGGTTCCCGGTATTCCCACAACGGCACCTCGGCGCAGAACCGGACGACTCCGTTGCCGCAGGCGCCGCAATGTCTCCAATCGCAGAAATCCCCCGGCACGGTTCCGGTCGGTTGTAGCGCTTTCGGCGCCACGATCGTAAAAGGCCCTCCGCTGACCGCGCAGCCGATGCCGTCGGCTGTCCTCCACACGAAAGGCACGTACGGGCACAGGCAGATCGAAAGCATTCCGTCTTCACGGACAGTCTCGATCAGGGCATTGCCGTAGAAGTCGCCGTGGCGCGTGGTATAGCGCACCCGGTCGCCGACCTGCGGGACACGTGGGTTGCGGGTGCGTTCGATATGACGCACCAAAGCATTGGCGGCATCTACATCCGCCTGCGTCAGGTGGTGTTCATGGTCGTAAAGCGTATTCATCGACAGCAGCGTTTCGCAGCTGTACCGATCTTCGGCTTTGGATTGTTGCATATTGCTGATAATGAAAGCGCCGCGGCCCAAAGGTCGCGGCGCGGGTTGAACAATCGTTTATATTCGGTTTTTGGATCAGGCGGCTTCGGCCGGAATCGCTCCCGGGGGTGCCGGCTCCTGTTCGCAGGCCAGCCGTTCGGAGATCATCCGCGCGGCACGGTTCACGTCCGTGAGGATGTCGAACAGGTAGGTCGGCTCTTTATGGAACTCCGCCAGCCAGTCCTTGATATAGGCGGCGCTCTCCTCACGAGGCGTCGTAGCGAAGCCCAGCATCGCACCGCACAAGGCCGCCGTAAGTTCGGCGACCAACTCTTCGCGGATGTAGTCGGCATCTCTGTAGCAAGCGCCAAAAGGACGGTTCAGACGCTCCGCATGCCCCGTACTGTGCGTGACTTCGTGGAGAAGTGTCGTGTAGAATGCCGCGCCCTCCGGGAACTGCCGTTTTTCGGGGCAGACGATCCGGTCGAGCGTCGGTGAATAGGACGCCCTGTTGCCGGATTTGAGCAGGATGGGACAGAGCCACGACTGCTCCGCCAGCATCCGATCGAGCACCTCGCATGTCAGACCGTCCGAGTAGTCTTTCGGCCCGGTCGGTGTCGTAAGCGAAGCGTAGCGCTCCGGCTGCTGTTCCGACATATCCGTCTGGTCGATGTTGAAGACCGGGTAATAGCGCATCACGGGCAGCACGTCGTATTGCCGCCGCTGCTCCTGCGGCAGGCGGTAATAGTCCGCCAACTCAATCTTCTTGCGGGTCTCCTTATGGCGGATATACAGTTTCCAGAAGAAGACCGGGAACGAACCGGAGCCTTTGAGGATGTTCAGACCCTCCTCCTTGGCCTGCTTGAACGTCATAAAAAGCGGCGTACTGTAGCCTGCGATCTCCGAGAGGAACAGCAGCATCAGGATATTCCCGCCCCGGTAGGGCGTGCCGCGCAGGTTGCGCGGAAGACCGTGCGCAAGGTCGGCGATCCACGGCTTGCGCCACGCTTCGGTAAGCGTTTCCATTTTCTTTATCATCAGCTCCGTCAGCTGCGGAGCGATCTTTTCAATCAGATTCTTATTCATGGTTCTTCTCTTTAAGTTATTCTTCCTCCGGAGCGGTAGCTTGCCGCCAAAGACGGATCTTCTCGTCGTTCGTCCTGCCGTTCCACCACATGTCGCAGGCATCGCGGAAAGCCTTGCGATCATCCTTCGGGCTGAAATTTTCCGGATTCAGTCCGGTGATAATTTCCCGGTCTTCTTCTGTCGTTCCGTCATTCCACCACGGCTCGACCGTATCGGACATCAATTCGCTTTCGCGGATCTGGTACGTGTGCTCTTCGCATCCGTCGCACCACAAATCATCCTGCTCGGGAGCTGCCGGTGCAACTTGTCCCGTATTGCTGTCCACCCATGTTCGGTAGGACACTTCGAGCGAACCGCATTCTTCGCAGCGCCATGGATCGGCGGACGTTTCGACTGCCGGGTTTTCCGGAATGGACTCTTGTTCCGGAATCTCTGAAATCTTATTCATAGCAATAATAATGAAAAGACGGAGCAGGCTATGTCTGCTCCGTCGGTTATTTAGTTCATGTTGTTACTATGCCGCCGTTTTCATCTCCTCCGGCATTCGGGTGTCGGGTTCGATATCGGGATCCAGCGGAATAATAAGCGGCTCCGGCGACGGCTCTGCGTCGGGCATCTCGTCCGGCACCAGATCCGGGAGTTCCTCGGGCTCGAAGTCCGGAGTCTCCTGCATCGAAGCGACCTTTTCTTCCGCTTCGGCTTTTGCCTGCAAAGCATCGATCTGCTCCTGAAGACGGGCTTTGCGACGCTCGTAGACTTTCAGATACTCTTGCTGCACCTTCTGGCTCTGCTCCGTGAAGTTCATATCCGCGAAGCGGCACATCATTCCCGTCAGGAGCGTTTCGTCCGTACAACGAAAGTCCGGAGCCGCCGAGCGGAAGTAGTCCACCAGATACGCGCGGACCAGCGCCGCCTGTTGCTTGGCCGTGATACGTCCCGCCGCGGCAAATTGCTCTCGGTCGGTCAGGTAAGAGCCCTCCTTAGGCCGGAAACCGCACTGACGGAGTTTCGAATCGCTCATCACGCGCTGCATCACGGCGTAGTAGAACATCTGCTGCTCCTCCTTCTGCAAGGGCTTGTTCGCAACCTTCACATCGAGGAAGACACGCTTCATATCGGTCGTGATATGCTCGTAGCAGATTTCCCGGTAACGACGCTCCTGTTGCAACAGCCCCTCCAGCGGCGAAGGCGGAACGACGGTGACGAAGACCTTATGCTCATCGTCCTGCCCCTCGTTTACCGTCATTTCCCGCTCCTCATCCTCGATCTCTTCGTAGCGGAACTCGATATCGAGGTTACCGATGACGGCGTACTTGCGCACGCGCCCTTCCGAGATGTCGAACTCCAACTGCTGTGTCTCTTCGGCGAATGCCGCCATTTCGGCTTCGTACTCCTCCTGAGCCTCGGAGAACTCCTCTTCCGATTCGAACTCTTCGGCCTGCGGAGCGTCGGGCATCTGAGGGCCTTTATCGTAGTGATAAACGCTGTATTCCAGCTCTTCGACGTGATAGCCCTCTTTCTCAAGAGCTTCGAGTACTGCGGCAGGCGTTTCGCCGTCCGTAGCCAGCGTCGTATGCGGGTCGTCCTTCAGGAGTTTCACGGCTTTCTGTACCAAAAACTCGTTGTTCTTGCGGATCATGCACTCGCGGTTTTGACAGCCCGCGCAACCGCCCGTACATTCGTCCTTGAACAACACCTGATTGGCCGTATTGTGCTGGCAGGAAAGGCACTCCGTCTTATCGAAGTTGTAGCTTTCCAACTTGGTCATGTAACGCTCGTAGAGCCGCCGGGCGATCTCCTTGATCCGCGCCGTCTTCCACGAGTTGTAACACCCCTCGGCGAAATGATCGTTGTAGACCTCCTGCTGGATGTCGGCGGGATATTTGGCGATCTCTGTAGCGACGCCCACCGAAATCTCCTCTTTGTCGAGCATCCCGGCCAGGGCATCGATCAGCTCGCAGAGTTTCAGTCGCGAGCGGATGTAGGCTTCCGACTTGCCGAACTTGCCCACGAGACTCTCGATCGTATGCCGCCCCGACTGCAAGGCCCGCTTGTAGGCAGCGGCCTCCTCGCGCGGCCGTACGTCCTCGCGTTGCAGGTTCTCCGTGATGGCGGCATCCTCGGCCTCGGCGTCCGACAGATCCCGCACCAGGGCCGGAATGAATTTCAGATTCGCCATGGCGGCAGCCCAGTAGCGACGCTCGCCGTAGACGATCTCGAAGCCCTCGTCCCTCGGACGCACGCAGATAGGTTGAAGAACGCCCGACTGTTTGATGCTCTCGGCAAGTTCCAGCAGCGTATCCTCGCGGAAATTCTTGCGGGGATTGTAGGTCGAATTGACGATTTTGTTCAGATCCAGCAGCCGGACATCCGTCTCGGGATGGGCTGCCGGTTGTTCGGCAGGACTGGTTTCTGCGACAGGATTCACAGCTCCGATATCCGTTGCCTGCGGTTCGGCGGGTTTCATGTCGGGACTCCCGGCTGCAACCGGGTCTTGCGCTTGCGCCGCAACGGCCTCGGAAACGGCCGGCGTCCGAACTGCGGTCTTACCGCTCTGCTTCGATTTCGAATTTGCTTTCGCAGTCTGCATAACATGTAACAGTTTTTACCGTGTGTCTCACGTGTTTGTGTCTGTACAACCTTTATTTGTCATTGATCGCACAGGCAATGAATAATATGTTATGAGGCTTTATATTCCGAACGGGTCGGTTGCCTCGGGAAGATTCATAAGCCCGCGGCGCAGGTGCAGGGGCGGAAAAATACCGCAGCCCCGGCGAGGATGATTTTTCCGTCCCGGAGCCGGAGAGGGAGGCCCGGCCGACCGCCCCGGGCTTATCTTTCCCGGGGCAACCGGCAGGATAGGTAATTTCCATTTATCTTTGCCGTGACAAACATCGGAAGCAGCAGCTTCGATGTCATATTGAAACCCGTCATTTCTGGGTATAATCGGATCGAAGCATCCGGCAATATCCTGCATTCGGTCGGATTCATCTTCGTTTCCGGTATATATCTCCGGAAAATTTGCCGGTTCCATACGAACTGTTAATTTTGTAATAGATTCAGTTTATCGGAATGCGTAAATCGGTATTCATACTGCTAACGGTTTTCATGGCCTGCCTGCTCTGCAAGGAGTCGGAGAATATGCCGGGCACCTCTCGGAAATTCATGGATGAAACATTCCTAAACCGTGGGGAGGAGAATTTACTTGCCAGGCAATGGCAATGTGAATATATCTATTCCGATTTAAGTTTCACCAGTGTCTTGCCGGAGGCCAAAAAGACACGCTCGACCGTATCCATGTTCCGGCACGGAGCCCATGGGCGCTTGCGTGCCACGGTTTTATCAATGTGTTGCGTCACATACGGGATTTCGGGCGTCGCAGGACTCGCAGCAAGGGTACACGGAAAAGGTTTCGTGGCCGGCCTACATGCCGTAGACTATTACGTCTATCGCCTGCACCGGCTCATTATTTAGCCATATGGCAAGAAGACTCGCAAAGGCCGGGTAAAAACATGGAATGTCCGGAAAACGGGAAAGTTGTATGTCCTGTTTTCGGGGGAATAAAATGCCCGGCTGTCTCGCGCTCGAAATTCGTTTTTTATACGTGTCGCCCCGATGCATATACGATAAATATCGCTCCGGACGGCTCTGTTCTTTCGGAGAATCCTAAAGATGGAAATTTACGATGTACCGATATGCTGACGCGTTCCGTTGTTCACGACGGAATTTTTTATGTTTTGAAGAGAGCTGTCGTGATCTCACACAACGGCCTGTACGGGTAGATGAAAAGTGTCTTTGGAGGGAGTTTTCGGTATTCCCATATGACGGTATAAACACTCCGGACACCGTTTCCCAACAGTATCCGGAGCTGACAAAATTGTGCTTGCGGTATTTTGCACAGGATAAAAATACGGATTCTTTTCGAAAGCAGCAAGCCGTGCCCCGGTTTTTCAGCTTCCGGCGGTTCATCCTCGAGAATTTGCGTTTCTTATATCGCCGCCCGTTTTAGCAATTTTTCCCGCGGGCCGATATTCGGTTTGTATATTTTAATAGACCGAAAATAATTATTTTGGAGTCCTGAAAAACATAATCTCCGTAAGCTGTATGGTAGAATTGGATAAAAGCCAAAAGAAAATTGCCCGAACACTCATAAGCCGGGCCTTGGAGCGTGAATGCTGTACCTTTCTGGCGAAACTCAAACGACTCCTGCAGGATGAAAAAGCGCAGTCCTGCCATGAGAAATATTTGGAAATATATAAGAGCATACAGACATTCGACAAAGATATAAGTCGTCAGTATGACGGTCTGAACGGCTCCCGCTATGCTTTGACGGTATTCAGCCTTTTCTATAACGGAATCCTTACGGAGAAGGATCTCTCGGAATTCGACGACAGAACCCGGGAAGCGTTCTTGGAGCACAGACGGCAGTGGAATCTGGAGTTGTAAGCCGGCAGCACGGACATATACCGCATATGAACCCGGCATGCAGAACCCGAAGGAGCCTCGCAGAAAAATTCTTTCGGGAATGGAATGCCGTGCACCGAGGGAACCGGCCGAAAAAAATAGCATCACAAAGCTGTTTTTGTGAAAAAATATCTATTTTTGGATCGTGTTAAACTACTAAATTCCATACGACCATGAATGAACTGGTAAAGACTATCGACGAGCTGTATGCGGCATTCAAGACCGACGCAGAGCTTCAGGCGGGAAAAAACAACAAAGCTGCGGGACTGCGCGCCCGTAAGGTGTCGCTGGAGCTTGAGAAGAAACTCAAGGAATTCCGGAAAACGTCGCTTGCGGCAGCTGCCAAATAGCTCGTTTTCATCGCATGACGCAGGGTGTTCTTTCGAAGGACACCCTTTTTTGTCCCGGCGGTTTCGGCCTTACCGGCGGAGGAAATGACGGCAGCCCTGTCGAAGATTCAGCCCCGGAGTTTCCCGTCGGTCGTCAGGGAGGGATTCAACCGCTCCCGAAGGCTCGTATTGCGTTTCAGCACGGACATATTGTGGACGGCATAGGCCAAGGCTTTCGTCGCACCGATCAGCACGCAGATCTTTTTGGCGCGCGTGATACCCGTATAGATCAGGTTGCGCTGGAGCATCACATAATGGGTCATCAGCACCGGCATGACCACGATCGGATATTCCGACCCTTGGGCCTTGTGGATCGTCGTGGCGTAGGCCAGCGTCAGTTCGTCGAGCTCCGTGACATCGTACTCGACCCATTTGCCGTCGAAATCGACTTTCAACGTCCTCCCCTCCGTATCCACCTCCCGGATATAACCCAGATCGCCGTTGAACACATCCTTAGCATAGTTGTTGCACAACTGCATCACGCGGTCGCCCTGTCGGTAGGTGTAGCCGCCGCGGCCGAGGCTCGGCCCCGAAGGATTCAATGCCTGCTGCAACAGCAGGTTCAGGTTCGCGGCGCCCACGACGCCCCGCTGCATCGGCGTAAGTACTTGAATACGGTCCGGACTTTCCCGGTAGGCGCGGGGCAGGCGCTCCTTCACCAGCCGGACGATGGTTTCGGCGGCCCGTTCGGGGTCGTCCTCCCGCATGAAGAAAAAGTCGGTGTCGCGGCCGTTGCTCGTATCGGGGAAGCGTCCCTGGTTGATGGTGTGGGCGTTCATCACGATACGGCTCTTCTGCGCCTGCCGGAAGATGCGCACGAGCCGCACGACGGGGATACGCTGCGAGTCGATGATGTCGCGCAGGACGTTTCCCGCCCCGACGCTCGGCAGCTGGTCGATGTCGCCGACGAACACCAGCCGCATCCCCACGGGAACGGCTTTCAGCAGGTTGTTCATCAAAAGGATGTCGATCATAGAACACTCGTCCACGATCAGCGCGTCGCCTTCCAGCGGGTTCTCGTCGTTGCGCTTGTAGCCGTCCTGCGGGTTGTACTCCAACAGCCGGTGGATGGTCTTGGCCTCCATGCCCGTCGCCTCGCTCATACGCTTGGCAGCACGTCCCGTCGGTGCCGCCAGCAGCACGCGCAGGCCGGCTTTTTTCAAGGCCGCGATAATTCCCTGCGTCGTAGTCGTCTTACCCGTACCGGGGCCGCCGGTCAACACCATGACTTTGGACGTGACGGCCTGCCGGATAGCCGCAAGCTGAACTTCGTCGTATTCGATGCCGGTTTCCGCGGTGAGGGACGACGGATCGAAAAGCCCGTCGAACAACGAACGGCCCGTACTCTCTGCCAAATCTCTCAGGCGACGCGACGTGCCGCACTCGGCATGGTAGAACGGAGGAAGGTAAATGGCATCCTTGTCGAGAATAAGGTCTTCGGCCTGAAGCATCCCTGCAAGGGTGTCACGGATAGCCGTTTCGCCCGCTTCAAGAAGCTGCCCCGCAGTCTTTACCAGCTGTTCCTCCCCGGCGTAGACATGTCCTTCGTCCGAAAGTTGTCCCAGCGTATAGAGGATGCCGCTCCGGCACCGTCGCGGGTCCTCTTTCTCATAGCCCATCTTTGCGGCGATGCCGTCGGCGGTCTTGAAGCCGATGCCCCAGATATCGTCGGCAAGGCGGTAGGGATTCTCCCGCACCTTGTCAATACTCTCCTTGCCGTATTCCCGGTAGATTTTGGCCGCATAGGCCGTGCTCACGCCGTAGCCCTGCAGAAAAAGCATGACATTTTTGATGTCTTTCTGCTTCTCCCAACTCTCGCGGATCTTCGCTACACGCTTACGTCCGATGTTCGGAACTTCGTAAAGCCGTTCGATCTCCGTCTCGATGATGTCGATGGTCTCCGTTCCGAATCGCTGGACGATAGCCCGGGCGAACCGGGGGCCGATGCCCTTGACCAATCCGCTGCCGAGGTATTTTTCGATCCCGTACACCGTGGCGGGCATCGTCTCCTCCCATGTCGCGGCGACGAACTGGCTGCCGTAGCGTTTGTCCACCTTCCATTCGCCGCGGCACAGAAGGACGCTGCCCACGGGAACCTCCAGCAGGTTACCCACGAGCGTGACAAGGTCGTTATAGCCCTTCACCTTGACCTTCAGCACCGAGTATCCGTTCTCGGGATTCTGATAGGTGATACGTTCCACGACACAGCGCAGAAGAGTTGCCGGGTGTTCGTTCATAAAACGGACGATACTGAATACCCAGTAAAATTACGGAAAAAATCCCGGAATAGCAATGCCGCCGGGCATACGACCTTTATTCATCGTCCAAGGTATTGAGATATTCTTTGATAATATCCCTATGACATGGATAAGGCTTACAGAAGCATCCCAAGCGTTTGCCTTTCAAAGCATGGATACGCTGACGAAACTCAGGATCGGTACGCAGGCGTCCGTAAAAATAACTGCGGTAGCGGTCCAAAGTAGCACCGCGGCTCATGCCTGGCAGCAGCCGAAAAGGATTCCTGAAATAACCGTCTTCACCACGGCCGGCACGGCCGATGTAAACATCGCATGCTGCATAACGAATGTTTACCACTTCAGTTCGTTTCATGACATAAAATTTTAACATTGACGCGGGGTTCTCCCCGCGTCGGAATGCACTACGCCCGTTCCACTACGACGATCTCCGCACGGCAGGCAGTGCGTGCGAACGGCTCCTGCATGGGTGTCCGGTGGTGGATGATAAAGTGCCGCATCGTCTCCTGTACGGCTTTGGGACGCTGCTTGTCGATAAAGCCGTACGGCAGAAGCAGCACGGCACGATCGCCCGAGCGTTGCGTGCGGGAGAGCCATTGCAGGAAGTAGACACACTCCACAATCTCGAACGGCGGATTGGCAATGACGTTCTCGCAGCGGAAGTCGATCTCATGAAATTGCATCCGCAGCGCAGCAGTTTCGGGATAGAGGCGTTCGTATAGATCAACCAGCTCCGCATCGGCATCGAAGCCGAGGAGCGCCGACGGATGCACGCCCTCGAGGAGCAGGGCGCGCGTAAGTTGCCCCGTGCCGCATCAGGCGTCCACGATACGGCTGTCATTGTCGAAATATCGCACGGCCAGTGCCGCCATCTGGCAGGCCGTGCGGTCGGGTGTCAGGTATTGCGAAGCATAGACGCCCTTGCGGCGCTGCCGCTCGCACATTGCATCATACGGCCAGTTATCGCCGCCGTAGAGGAATGGCAGGTCATTGTGCTGCTGCCAATAATCGAGAATCTCCGGCAGCGTATCCGGCCAGTAGAAATTGCACCGCAGATAGTAATTCTGAAGCGCATAGCGTTTTGTGATTCTTTCAAAGATTTTCATTGGATCAGGTTTTAGGGTTACTCTTTTTTCTGCCGCGGCACCGCAATCCAGTCGGGATTCAGCGTCATACGCCAATCGGGATCGCCATTGCGGTAAGCGAGAAGTTGGGCAGCGTAATCGTGAGCCTCACGGGAATTTTGGGCCCGATAATGAAACATCCATTTCTGACCGCATCGGGGACATTCCCAGACGACCATCGTACCGGCAGAGGTCTCGGCAAGGCCCAGCATACAGGGCACTACGTTATAGTGCGGCGGTTCGAAACCACATTCATAACAGGTATAAATACCGCGGTTATAGCGTCCCTGCGGCGGAACGCGCAGGGACAAAGGAATATCGATCATATAAGTATATGGTTTAGGTGTTCGTATCTTCAGGCGAAGCCGCGACTCCGTCGTCTTGGCAATAGTCGAATTTCATCAGCTTTGCGACACGGGCGTACTCCTTATCGTAATACGTATCGTATTCCTTTTGATATTCCTCCTTGTAATGGGTTCCGCCGTCGGGATCGTCGGGGTCATCGGCTTCGACGAATGTTTCGAAAGGTGCACCGTGTGCGTTCAGCAGCCGTCCGACGGCCAGATCGCAGGCAATATCCATAATCGACGCGTTGATCGCGTCCTTATGGTTACGGTAATATTCGTGTAAATTCATGGTTTCGTTCATTAAAATGTTCTTGGTTTGAGTTATTGTATTTCTGCGGACATCAGGTCGGTGTCCGCAATGCAGATCGGGTTTGTTCCGGGTATTCATTGGGCAGACTCTTTCCGGATTCGGATTTGCTCCTCTGCGAATTGTCTGTTCCACCACGCCTCGCAGGCATCGACAAGCATTTGATACTTCTCTTCGGAAGGTTGTCCATGATGCAGTTTCCGTCTGCGGCCGAGTAAATCATAACCGTAGGATCTCCATTATTGTTTTCTATATCCAGTGGATATTCCGTTCCGGGAATTTGATAAGCAACATCTTCCTGATAGGTCGGATCGTTTGACAGTTCGTCGAGTTGACCGTCTGCACACAGCTCCTTGATCTTCTGGACTGCCGTTTCGAGATTCTCGGCTTCAAAACTGAAATACCGGCAATCTATGACAGTAATTTTTTGATTCCGATAAAATTCATAGCGTTTCATTGCGCGATTATTTGAGGTTAATACTTCGACACTTCCAGTCCTTTTTTCGTCATGCTCATCGAGAAGCCCGCCTCATGGAGCTGTTTCAGTACCGAAGCGTTGCTCTCATGGATAAGAAGCGGATAGACTTGGGAGTAGTTGTCGGCGATCGGTGTGTTGAACGACACAGTGATTCTGTTGTTTCGGGTGATGATTTCCAGCGCACGCCGGAAATCGGATTCCTGCATGTTCATTTGAAGGTGTCTTTAATGATTATCGGATATGGGACGTAGTTCGCACGGAAAAACTTCGGCTTCCGAAGCCGAAGAACAAATCCGGATGATGTCATCGTCAGAGGGTTCCTCCACGTCGTCATTACCCGAACATACGGTATAATATCCCGACGTTTCATCGGCAGGATCACGCCAGAAGACCCGTTGCCCGGGGTGAAAGACCTGCACGCGCGGCAGCTTCTCCCCGTCGAGGGTCTCCGGAAGAGCGATTACTTCCCGAACTGCAAGCCGGGGATGTTTGTCGAAAAGCCAGTCTACCTCGGATTCTTCGCCGAGAGTCGTTTGAATCGCACTCAGAACCGTTCCGCATTGTTCGGAAACAAGACGTGCGGCCTCCTTGCCGGAAGCCGCACGCAGGGTAAAACAGCCGTTGAAGGTATAGCTGACCTTCAGTTTGAATTTTCGTCGCATAGTATTTAAGAGTTATTGTTTTCAGACCATTCGTCAAAAGCCGTCGCGTCATAGATGCCGTACCGGCGTATTTCAGCGTACGCCTGTCCTTCCCGGAGCAGGGGCTGCCGGGAGACGAACGTTCCGGTGAAGTTTGCCAAAGCCAGCGGAACGAGCCACTGAAAATCGCTGCCCCCACCGCCCATGACCTCGCACGAGTGAAAATCGGCGGGAAGGGTTTCGGAATCGAGGCGAGACGTGGTGAAAAGAGCCGGGATACCGTTGATCTCGGCGGCGCGGAAATCCCGGATATCCGCGAAAGAGATGGATGATTCGTATGCCATGCTATTGAAATAATGCCGCCCGCTCGTTTCGGAGCAGGCGGCAGGTGATTAAAGAAAGATTCGGTGCCACGCTCCGCGCAGATAGACGTTACCTTCCACATAGAGCGTATATAAGTCCGCAGAGACAATCCGCAGGAACAGCGTTCTGTCGTTGCGCAATTTCCCGATCTGACGCCGGAACGCCTCGGCGGGAAAGGGTTTGCACGAGATGAACCGTCCGCGAACCTCTGCGTCCGAGGGGAGGTATTCGTACAAGCGGTAATTGAGCGCCAGCCAGCGAAGGATTTTACGGAGGGTTTTCGCATCGTCCGTCCGCAGTGTGAAACGGTTGAAACAAAGATTATTCATCGTAAATCGGAGTTAGTTCAGTGACAAGGCCAGACAGAAATAGTCCGTATAATCGAAGTCCAGTCCCAGCCCAGAACAGGCCGTTTCAAGATCGCCGTAGCACAGAGCCCCGGCATCCCGCAGTTCCCGCAGGTTGCGAAGTTCCGCGGCCAAATATTCCTCGGCGCGACGTTCGCCGCAGCGGCACGCAGTGCAGATATTTTCGATAATAATGTTTCGTTCCATAGTCGTTTAAGGTTTAGGTGTGAATTTATTGTCGGAGAGTGCCAGAAAATCATCGAGCGTGCGGCAGCGATAGTCCAAAGAGATCTTTTCACTGTAATTCGTCTGCCGGATATCGAAAGTATAGGTCAGGCCGTTACGAATGATCTGGCCGTGACTTTTGTCATGAACCCAAACCACATCGGACAGAGCCTCCAACCGGTTGCGGTACCCGGTCATTTTGCGTTCGTTCTCCGCATCGATCCGTTCGAGATTCCGGAAACCCTGCGTGAGGTATTCCACCCAGTCGTCGATCTTCTTTTTGGTGAAGACCCCGATACGGTTCGGAGCGGTTTGTTTGTCGAAAGCCTTGCCGTAGGAGTAGTTGTCCGCATATCGGAAGAACGACCAATCGCAACATAGGTCGTAATAGGGTTTCGGGTAGGTGTATCTGCGGACGAGAAACAGGATACCGTTCCTGCGGAAACCGGTGCAGGCTTCCTCGAAATAGTTTTTCAGGCTGTCCTCGGCATGTGTAACACGGTAGAACAAGGCTGCCTCCGGAACGAACTCCTGCACTGTTTCCAATACGGCCGATGCGCTTCGAATAGCCCGCTCTATGTTATCCTCGGCATTGGCGAGCAGCAGCTCGTCGAAGGTCGACTGATCGATCCACGTTCTCATCGCCGGGCCGCCTGCCTGCGGCAGGATTCAGTTTCCCGCAGGTCGTCGTTCAACGTCGGAATAAGGATCGTACACTCGGCATCGGGTCGTCCGAGGAAACATTTCACCTTTACCGATGCCTCCACGCCGTCCCGGGCGTAGGTCTTGAAACGGTAGTCGTAACCCGCTACCGCAATCTCGAATTTCTGATTCTTCATATTCGAAATGGATTTTAGTTTGACATAAGGCCGGCAGATCCCCGCTATGAAAGAGAGAAGCCGGCTTCGGGGCGGGATATTCAGCGACGGCACGGACAAGGCAAATTTTTGAGGGGCGATACGACCCGAAGGGTGGAGATCGTGCCGCAAAAATTTGACGCCGGAACGTGTCCGGCGCTATCTTGCCCCGAGGCCGGCGTTCACAAAGGGATTTTTAATTATTATTCGTGCTGTCTCAAAACAAAAAGAGACTGCTGCGGATGCAGTCAGTCCCTTTCAGCACGAACGGATCAGCGCACCTCGAACTGCGGTATCCGGGAGAGGGTCTTCCGCAGCTTCCGGCGGTAGAAAAGTTCAGTAAGCGCAAGCAACTCGTAGGCATCGTACAGCATCTGTCCGTTGACGGTACGGGCGCGGATCATCCGCTTTTTGCGGCATTGTTCGAGCTGGTGACGGTCCAGACCCAGCACCTCGCAGACCTTGCGGGCCGAGAGGAACATCGGGCGGTCGCTGTGGCTCAACAGGTGTTCGAAAAGCAGTGTGGATTGTGTCAGCATGAAATGCGTGCGGAGCAGTTTCTCCAAAGCTCCGGACTCCACCAAATAATACTTGTCAGGCATAGGGTTATGAATTAAAGGTTCCTGATCCGGTTTTTAAGTTCTTTTCGCTGCCGGCACTCCGTGTCGATCCGCTCGACAAAACGGTTTATCTCGGCAGCGGAGAACATAAGACGGCGCCCGAAGTGGAACCCGGTGAGCTGACCGCTGACGCAGTAACGGCGCAACTGACGGTCGCTGATCTTCAGCAGGTCGCAGACCTCGCTCACTTCAAGGATCGGCGTACCGCAAAGCATATTCCGGTGACGTTTCATATAGGCGATATCTTCGCGGATCTCTCGGACGATTTCCAAAATCTCATCGAGTCGTTCCATAATCGGGTTGCAGTAGGTTTTCGCCGCAAAGATGCAATGACCGAATGATGAGTTTATACAAGTATGTAAATACATAATATATTTATTCCAATCAGCAGTTGAACTGCTGTGATTTATAAGTTTAACCGAGGTCATTTAA
>OGNY01001070.1_pt1 | contig 19576 bp, 13 predicted proteins | sample 1573551 | NCBI WGS metagenome assembly OGNY01 (sample SAMEA2581885, study PRJEB24529) | metagenome | biome: Human gut stool | place: China | collected 2011
AGAAATGGTTCAGGTTAAAATATCTGATAGTTTAATGTGTGGTTTTGAAGGAACATAGTTTGTTATTGACGAAGCTACCTAGATATGATATAGTATGAAGGTAGCTTTTATAAATACATAGGGGATTGGTCAAATGGTATGATAGGGGTCTCCAAAACCTTTGGCGGGAGTTCGATTCTCTCATCCCCTGCTCATTATGAGTCTGAAAGTCTTTATAATTAAGACGTTCAGACTCTTTTGTTTTGTCCGAAAAGGTTTTGAATGATTGCGAAATAAAAGAGTCCTTTATGTTTCATAAGATACAAAGATTGTGCCTATGTCTGACAACTTCCATATTGAAAATGAGAAACGAATCGTTGAAATTTGTGATTCGCTGTCCATAGGTGCAACGATTGAAAATATGATTCTGACAGCAACGGGATATGGATTGGGTACCTTATGGATTGCCAATACCTGCTTTGCCTATAATGAGCTGGTGGATTTTATCGGAACATATACCCAGCTGACAGGAATTGTTGCGGTTGGTTTTGCCGATGAAGTTCCGGCCAAAAGACCAAGGAAAGTATTAGAAGAAATCGTTGAGTATAGATAGACAAATCGGAATCGACAGAGTGTCTGCAGCTTTCTAACAAAAAAATTATCAAGGGGATATGAGATGGCACTGCTATTTTATATCCTTTGAATTGTGCAACCATTCAACATGAATTTCCGGTTATGAACTTACAAAAATAGTTAAAATAAAATTGCAGAGAGCATTTATAGAAGAGTCGTGATATGCATAAATATAATACGTTATACATGCTGAGTTTATAGATAATGTTTTGCCCTCGGCATCATATAAATATAGTATATCGAATGACTGGGGTTTGACAATAAAAAAGGCATGTGCTAAAATAAAATCATACGCGGAGACTGATGTCGGGTCTGCGCGTTTTTGGTATAATAAATTATAAAATATCTATAAACAACAGGAGGAATTAGTATGTCCAGAGAAAAACAATCAATGGATGGAAACACTGCCGCAGCTCATGTAGCCTATGCCTACACGGAAGTAGCAGGAATATATCCGATAACTCCGTCAAGTCCTATGGCGGATATGGTTGACCAGTGGTCAGCGGCAGGAAGAAAGAACATTTTCGGAAATACAGTCAAGGTTACTGAGATGCAGTCTGAGGCGGGAGCTGCCGGAACGGTTCATGGTTCACTTGCAGCAGGAGCGCTTACCACAACATTTACAGCTTCACAGGGGCTTTTGCTTATGATACCGAATATGTATAAGATTGCAGCAGAGCAGCTTCCATGTGTATTCGATGTATCGGCAAGAACAGTTGCCACACAGGCACTCAATATTTTTGGTGACCACAGCGATGTGTATGCATGCCGCCAGACCGGATTTGCGATGCTTGCAGAGTCCAACCCACAGGAGGTTATGGATTTAAGCCCGGTTGCGCACCTTGCAGCCATAGAGGGAAAGGTTCCGTTTATCAATTTCTTTGATGGTTTCAGGACTTCACATGAGATTTCTAAGATTGAGAAGTGGGATTACGCAGATCTCAAGGAAATGTGCAACATGAAGGCAGTGGAGGAGTTCAGGGCACATGCACTCAATCCTGAGCATCCTGCAATGAGAGGTTCACATGAGAACGGAGATGTGTTTTTCCAGCATAGAGAGGCATGTAACTCAGTATATGATGAGCTTCCTGCAGTTGTAGAGAAGTACATGAAGAAGGTTAATGACAAACTCGGAACGAACTATGACCTGTTTAATTACTATGGTGCAGAGGATGCAGACAGAGTGATTATAGCTATGGGTTCTGTGTGCGATGTTGCCGAGGAGGTTATAGATTATCTTGATGCCATGGGACAGAAGGTTGGTCTTGTGAAGGTAAGACTCTATCGTCCATGGTCACCAAAGGCACTTTTGAAGGTGCTTCCAAAGAGTGTGAAAAAGATTGCTGTTCTTGACAGAACTAAGGAGCCGGGTTCACTCGGAGAGCCGCTCTACCTTGATGTAGCTGCTACTCTCAGAGAAGCAGGAATGAATGATGTTGTCATTACAGGAGGCCGTTACGGACTTGGTTCTAAGGATACACCTCCATCATCAATATTTGCTGTATATAAGGAACTTGAGAAGGATGAGCCTAAGTCAAGATTTACAATAGGCATTGTGGATGACGTGACGAATCTTTCACTTCCTGAGGTAAAGCCTGCCCCTATTACTGCTGCAAAGGGAACGGTTGAGTGTAAGTTCTGGGGTCTCGGCGGTGACGGAACAGTCGGTGCTAACAAGAACTCCATCAAGATTATAGGTGACCATACAGATAAGTACGTCCAGGCATATTTCCAGTATGACTCAAAGAAGACAGGCGGTATAACTATCAGCCATCTTCGTTTCGGTGATAAGCCAATCAAGAGTCCTTACTATATCAATCAGGCAGATTTTGTGGCATGTCATAATCCATCATACGTTACCAAGGGATATAAGATGGTTCAGGATGTTAAGCCGGGCGGAATTTTCCTTATCAACTGCCAGTGGACGGATGAAGAGCTTAATGAGCATATGCCTGCCGCTGCAAAGCAGTATATAGCAAAGAACAATATCAGACTCTACACAATCAACGCCATCGACAAGGCTATTGAGATTGGTATGGGTAAGAGAACAAACACAATTCTTCAGTCTGCATTTTTCAGACTTGCGAATGTCATGCCGATAGAGCAGGCAGTACAGTACATGAAGGAAGCAGCAAAAAAGTCCTATAGCAAGAAGGGTGACGCGGTTGTCGAGATGAACTACAAGGCAATAGATGCAGGTGTGAATGCACTACATGAGGTCAAAGTTCCTGCTGAGTGGGCTGAGGCAGTGGCAGAGAATAAGACTGCTGAGAGAACAGGACGTTCTGCTACCGTTAAAATGGTAAACGAGCTGCTTGACCCTATCGGTCTTATGGATGGTGACAGCCTTCCTGTATCCGCATTCAAGGATATCGCAGACGGACAGTTTGAGACTGGCGCCTCTGCTTATGAGAAGCGAGGTACGGCGGTCATGGTTCCCGAGTGGAGCCCGGAGGCATGTATACAGTGTAACAGTTGTGCATTCGTATGTTCACATGCCACAATAAGACCATTTATCTTAAATCAGTCTGAGGTAGATGCAGCACCTGAGAACATCAAGCTCTCCGATGCAAAGCATGCCGCAGCGGACGGAATGAAGTTCACAATGTCGGTATCACCGCTTGACTGTATGGGCTGCGGTGAGTGTGTGACTGTGTGTCCTATGGCTGCAAAGGGAGCATTGAAGATGGTTCCTAGAGAGTCACAGGAGGCAGAGCAGCCGGTATTCAATTACCTTGTCGAGAATGTTGGCAAGAAGGAATTGAAGCCTGCGTTTACGGACAAGACACCTATCGGCTCACAGTACAACCAGCCGCTCCTCGAGTTCTCGGGAAGCTGCGCAGGCTGTGCTGAGACATCCTATGCAAGACTTATAACACAGCTTTTTGGTGAGCAGATGTATATATCCAATGCGACAGGCTGTTCATCAATCTGGGGAGGTCCGGCAGCTACATCGCCATATACGGTTAACAAGGATTCAAAGAAGGGTCCGGCTTGGGCTAATTCACTGTTCGAGGACAATGCGGAGCACGGCTTTGGTATGTATCTTGGACAGAAGACACTTAGAGAGCAGGCTGTGGAGAAGTTAAATGAGCTTGTGGCTTCGGACGCAGCTACAGATGAGCTTAGAAGCGCAGCAGATAAGTTCATTGAGACTAAGAATGACACCAAGCTCAACGCACCGGCAGCTCAGAAGCTTATAGCAGAGCTTGAGAAGCTTCCTGCGGACAATGAGCTTGTGCGTGGCATACTTGCAAAGAAGGATTATCTTGCAAAGAAGTCCGTATGGATATTCGGTGGTGATGGCTGGGCTTATGATATAGGCTTTGGCGGTCTTGACCATGTGCTTGCTTCAGGTGAGAATGTCAATGTCATGGTATTTGATACTGAGATGTACTCCAACACAGGCGGACAGGCTTCTAAGGCTTCCAACATCGGTGAGGTGTGCCAGTTCGCCGCAGCAGGTAAAGAGGTTGGAAAGAAATCCCTTGCAGAGATTGCCATGAGTTATGGTTATGTATATGTGGCTCAGATTGCACTCGGAGCTAATCCTGCACAGGCTGTGAAGGTTATAAGTGAGGCTGAGAGCTATAACGGACCGTCGCTTATCATCGGCTATGCACCTTGTGAGCTTCACGGAATTGCAAAGGGCGGCATGAACCATTGTCAGGACGAGATGAAGAAGGCGGTCAAGGCAGGTTACTGGAACCTCTTCTCATTCAACCCTGAGCTTAAGGCAGAGGGAAAGAATCCATTCACACTCACATCCAAGGAGGGTGATGGAACGTATCAGGAGTTCTTAAACAACGAGGCAAGATATACAAGACTTGTCAAGCCTTTCCCGGAGAGAGCGGAGAAGCTCTTTGCCGAGTCTGAGAAGGCGGCTAAGGAAAGATATGAGCATCTGTTAAAACTTGTCGAATTATATAAGTAATTGCTTTATGACATGCTGCTGCACCATGCTGGTGCAGCAGCATGTTTTGTATAATAGGAAATACCACCACTAAATAACTTTTAGCAGCCGGAATAGTGCATTTCTGTTAAAAAAAATATATTGATGCACTAATTTTTATTGAAAATTTTGGAAAAAAGGAATAAAATATTTTATACTTTACAGTAATCAATAAGAACCTGCTGATATACTATAAAGTAAAAAAACAGGGGGAAAAATATATGGATAAAAACAAGATGGATAAAAAAGGATTAGGGCTTATGTTTGAGCTTCTATGCATTGTACTTGTTCCGGTCGTATTTGTGGGTGGATTTTGTTTATTGTCATTAAGGAATGTCGGTAAAAGAACATCAACGAAGGTGATGCTGCATGAGCTTGAAGCTATGGAGTACTCTGTTGAGTCAAGCCTTAAGCTGAGGGATGCGGGAGATTATTTTCTTAAAGATGGGGAATTGTATAAGGGTGAGTTTAACATAAGCCGGAATACGCAGATTTTTGATGAGCTTACCCATGAGACCGGTGTTGACATCAGTATCTACTATGGAGATACGGCGATATTTTCGACAATTAAGGATGGCAGTGGAAAGACGATTGCCGGAGGTAAGATAGATGATGTCGTATACAGTGCGGCAAAGTCCGGAAATGTATTTTTCAGAAGATCAATAAATATTGGCGGTACTAATTATTTTGCATGGTATTCGCCGATTAAAAATTCGGATGGAAGCTTTGTGGGAGTTATCGGTGTTGCAATAGATTCAGAAACCGCAACATCCGCATATCAGAATATCATCAGATACAATATTATATTTATGCTTGTGCTTCTTCTTATAATTATAGTTGTCGCTGCTCTTCTTATCACAAGAATGTTAATAGGAATCAAGACAGCTATCAGCAATCTTGACGAGGTGGCGGAGGGTAATCTTGCTGTGCTCGTCCCGGACAAGCTTATGAGCCGGAAGAATGAGATTGGCAATATGGCGCGTTCCGTACATGCGCTTCTTGACGGACTTACAACGATTGTGCACGGAATACATCATTCAACAAAAGAGCTGAATTCATTTTCATCGAAGTTTAAGGGTAATTTTGATACAATAAGCTCATCAATTGCGAACATTGACACAGCTGTGGACGAGATTGCCAACGGTGCAACCAGTCAGGCGAATGAATCTCAGAAGGTAAGCGGGCAGGTTGAACAGATAGGACATTCGATAGATTTCATGAGCGAAAAAATATCTGAGCTTGCTGATAGTGCAGAGACCATGAAGGATAAGAATCTTGAAGCAGAGAAGAATCTTGATGCTCTTGTTGAGATAAGTAATAAGACTAAGGTATCTGTCGATGAGATACATAAGCAGACTATGGAGACAAACCAGTCGGCACTTGATATCCGCAGTGCGACCGACCTGATAGCTGATATTGCGAGCCAGACTAACCTTCTCTCACTCAATGCTTCAATTGAGGCAGCAAGAGCAGGTGAGAATGGAAGAGGCTTTGCGGTTGTAGCTGAGGAGATTCGTGTACTGGCAGACCAGTCCACAGAGTCGGCGGAGAAGATTAAGAACATTATTGAGAAGCTCATCGACAACTCAAATACAAGTGTACAGACCATGAAAAGCGTGGTTGAGGAGATTGCACATCAGAATGAGAAGATTGACAATACCCGAAACGTATTCGGTGTGTTAAAGACAGAGGTTGACAATGTTACATCATCCATCGAGGGACTTGCCGGTAAGGTCGAGGATCTGAATGGACTTAAGAACAGCGTCACTGAGAGTGTGGAGAGCCTTGCCGCTATTGCACAGGAGAACGCAGCCGGAACACAGGAGACTTCTGCCTCGATGGTTGAGCTGAGTCAGATTGTAAATGACTGCAATCAGGATACCTCAAAGCTTGTTGAGCTTGCTAAGGAGCTTCAGGAGAATATCGGTAAATTTAAACTGAGCGAGCAGCCTGAAAATCTGGAATAATTAACGAAAACCAGAGCATATACAGGAATACCGGAGCAGGGACAGTCAAGGCAGACATAGTTAAGCTTTGACTGTCCCTGCTTATTTTGGGTTCTTTGCCAATGCAGGAATCCGCTATTGCATACGAGGTCAAAAAAGGATAAAATATAGTTAACGTGGAGGTTAAAGCTAATGGTTACAGTGACACTCCGGCACTGCTTAAAAAGAATTATGAGGACTTCAAAGATTTTGTAGCTAATATGCAGTTATAGAAGAAAAATAATAAGATAAAATGAGAAGAGAGGTATGTTATGGAGAAGAGAAGATTTGATAAGCTTGGAATTGAGACATCCCTGCTTGGCTTTGGCTGTATGCGTTTTCCTTTAAAGGAAGATGGAAGCATTGATGAAGCACTTTCCGAAGAAATGCTAGATCTTGCGATGGCATCCGGAGTAAATTATTATGATACGGCATATCCTTATCACAATGGGGATAGTGAGCCTTTCCTTGGCAGGGTGCTTGATAAGTATGACAGAAGCTCATATTACCTTGCAACGAAGCTTCCGGTGTGGAAGCTTGAGAAGCCTGAGGACACCAGAAGGATATTCGAGGAGCAGCTCGAAAGACTTCACAAGGATTATGTGGATTTCTATCTGCTGCACGCACTCAACAAGGACAGGTTTGAAAAGCTGCTGGAGCTCGGAGTCCTTGATGTCTGTGAAAAGCTTAAGGCTGAAGGAAGGATAAAGTATCTTGGTTTCTCATTCCATGATAATTATGAGGCATTTGAGAGAATAATTACATACAGGGACTGGGATTTCTGCCAGATACAGTACAACTACATGGATACGGATGAGCAGGCAGGCGACAGGGGCTATGAGCTTGCAAAGAAGCTTGGTGTTCCTATGGTTATAATGGAACCTGTAAAGGGTGGCTCGCTCGCAAGTCTTCCGGATGAGATTGCGGTGAATTTCAAGGAATACAGGCCGAAGCAGTCGATTGCGTCATGGGCACTGCGCTGGGTTGGAACGCATGACAACGTGAAGGTTATTCTGAGTGGTATGTCATCGATGGAACAGGTTCGTGACAATCTTGCCACATTTAAGAATTTTGTGCCGCTTAGCAGTGATGAACAGGCTCTGGTAGCTGATACGGCTTCATCGTTAAAGAGCAGAATTAAAAATGGCTGCACAGGCTGCCGTTACTGTATGCCGTGTCCGGCAGGAGTAAATATTCCAGGTAATTTTTCAATCTGGAATCACTACAGTATATATGGCAATAAGGAGCAGCTTAAGGTAAGCTGGAACAATCTTGCCGACAATGAGAAGGCGCACAATTGCGTGAAATGCGGAAAGTGTGAAAAGGTGTGCCCTCAGAAAATTACTATCCGTGATCATCTTGCCCTGTTACAGAAAGAGCTTGATGAGGCAGTGAAATAATGTGGAGATTTTTTGCGGCTGAGTATTCTTACTGTAAGGAGCTTGTTGATTTCTTCAGGCTCAAAAAGAGAATGTCTGAGCCGCATTTTCAGATTTTCACAGGTAATACTCAGGATGGTACAGATATAGAGCTTATTGTAACAGGTGTTTCGGGTGTGAAGGCTGCGATGGCAGCAGGATATGTGATGGCGGGAAAAAGCGTTGGTGATGATGACGTCTGCGTCTGCGTGGAGCCGTCCGTGAGCGTTAAGGCTTCGACTGTCAAAGAAAAATCTGCTATATGTGTGGAGATACATGACATGTCATCGGACAGATATTTTTATCCCGATATATGTCCTGTTCATGATTATGAGGAGTACAGCTCACATAGTGAGCTTTTTGCGGCATTGTATGAGAGCCTTGTATGTTTTTTTAAGCAGCATCAGCTCGTATTTTTTAAGTGTGCCGATGGGTGGAGTGGAAGCTTTGCTGATTTTATGAAAATTTTTCAGAAAAACAATTGCGGAAGGCATCCGTTCCATCATGTGTATATTGAGCGCAAGCTGGCAGAAAATTATGATGTTGATAACGTGTTGAAGAAGCTTCCGGGCAGCAGAATCGTGTGGATTAATCACTATAAAGATGTATTTAACAGAAAGAATCAGAGCCTTGAAATTCAAAAAAAGTCCCCGGCATTGATACTTGCCAAGAAGGAAGGGCAGCTCATATATAGTGGTTCTAAAGAGTGCCAGGACTTTGGAAATGATAATTTTTATTATACAAGCTGTATGATGAATTGTCTTTTTGACTGCGAGTACTGCTATCTTCAGGGAATGTATCCTTCTGCGGATGTGGTCCTTTTTATGAATCTTGAGGATATTTTTAATGAAGTTGTGAGAATGCTCACTGTACATCCCGTATATCTGTGTGTATCGTATGATACAGATTTAATCGCATTGGAGAATATCACGGGATATTGCAGAAGGTGGATAGAGTTTTCGGAGGATAAGAAGGGGCTTACAATTGAACTTAGGACCAAGGCACAGCTCCCGGAGAACTTCTTTCTGAAGCTGGATAAAAAAGAATGTGAAAATATTATCTTTGCTTTCACTTTGTCAACGGACATGGTACAGTTATTGTATGAACATAACACGCCATCTGTCCGGTCGAGAATCGACTCTGCAAAAAGAGCCATACAAAAAGGACTGAATGTGAGACTATGTTTTGACCCGCTTCTCGTGGAAAATGACTTAGAAGGACAGAAGACAGCGTACCGAGAGCTGGTTGACAGGTTATTTGAATATGCTGATTCAGGTTCGGTGTATGATGTAAGCCTTGGTGAGTTCAGGGTACCATGTGATTATATGAAGCGTATGAGAAAGCGCAGACCGGGTTCTTCATTGTTAGCATATCCGTTCGAGATTGAGAACGGAAGCTTCTGCTGTGGTGAGGCAGGGGAGGAGCTTGCAGACTATGTTGAGGAATGTCTGGAAAGATACCTTCCTCAGGAAAAAATATATCGTTGGAGACAGTGACAGATGGAAAAGGCAATTGTTACAGGTGCGTCAAGCGGGATAGGAGCTGCAACGGCATCTGCTTTGTTAAAATCAGGATATGAGGTATATGGAATCGGAAGAGATTTCGCAGGACAGAGTGAGCTTTTAGAAGCACCATTGTTCCATGAAAGAATCTGTGATTTGAAGAAGCATATGGATGTAAAAAAGGAGATAGAGGCTATCAAGGCTGAGGCAGGACATATAAGTATTCTTGTCAACTGCGCGGGCGTGGGATATTTCGGACCGCATGAGCAGGTGAATCCGGATAAGATACATGAGATGGTTGCTGTCAATATAGAGGCACCGATGATTATTGCAGGGCTTTTGCTTCGCGATATGAAGAAAAACGGCGGAATCATCATAAATATTTCCTCCGTCACGGCAAAGAAGTCAAATACATACGGATGTGCTTATGGTGCAACGAAGGCGGCACTCACAAGCTTTGGAGAGAGTCTGTTTGATGAGGCGAGAAAGTATGGTGTGAAGGTTGTGAATATCCATCCGGATATGACACAGTCGCAGTTTTACCGGAATGCAGATTTCACATCATGCGATGAGCCTGAGGCAAGACTGACTCCGGAGGAGGTTGCACAGTGTGTTATGGGAGTTATTCACATGCGCGAGGGGGCGGTGGTCACGGATATTACTATTAAGCCTCAGAGACATGGAATAAAGAGAAAAGTAAATAAACAGAAATGAGGACATTATATGATACTTGATATGTTTAGCCTTAAAGGCAGGGTGGCTGTAGTAACAGGTGCGAATACAGGCTTGGGACAGGGAATGTGCGTTGCACTTGCACAGGCAGGAGCGGACATAGTCGGAGTTGCAAGAAGGGATTGCGACGAAACTAAGACACTTGTGGAGGAGGCAGGCAGCAGCTTTTACCAGATTAAAGCGGATTTGTCGACCATGGAACCTGTTGAACAGATTATAAACGGTGCGGTGGAGCACTTTGGACATATAGATATTCTTGTCAATAATGCCGGAATAATTAAGAGAAATGATGCCATAGATTATACGGAGGAGGATTGGGATTCGGTTGTCTTTTTGAATCAGAAGTTCACATTCTTTCTGTGCCAGGCAGCAGCAAAGCAGTTCATTGCACAGAAAAGCGGCGGAAAAATAATCAATATCGCATCAATGCTTTCTTATCAAGGGGGAATCAGGGTTCCTTCATATACGGCGAGCAAGAGTGCTGTGTTAGGTCTTACAAGGGCTATGGCAAATGAATGGGCAAAGTACAATATCAATGTCAATGGAATAGCTCCGGGATATATGGCAACGAATAATACACAGGCGCTAAGGAATGATGATGACAGAAGTGATGAGATACTGTCGCGCATCCCGGCAGGACGCTGGGGCACACCGGCTGACATGGCAGGTGCGGTTGTGTATCTTGCTTCGGCAGCATCGGATTATGTAAATGGATTTACGCTTGCTGTTGATGGAGGATGGCTGGCAAGATAGTGAAAAAATTGACAATATTACTATAAATATGGTAATATATTTTATAACGAATAAGAAACAGTTATTGATTTCTTATAGGGAATTATAATAATCTGGAGGCATATATGTTAAAAAAAGGCTTAATGCGCAAGGCAGCATTGATGATTACAGTGTCGGCAATGATGGTTACCGGATGTGGAAAGAAGGAGAATACAGACAGCACAGTGATTCCTTCAACGGAGAATACCGGGAACACACAGGAGTCAACATCATCAGCACAGGCTGGTGACAATAATTCACAGGAGGAGACATCGACTGCTGATGATGAGGTGGCACCTAAGACAGACCGCGTTGACAATGGATATCCTTCACTCGAAGCCGATACCAGCCTGATACCTAAGGGAGAGACGGTGAGAAGCTTTCTTACAGGAGAGTGGATAAATGATACTATCGCTTACAGAAGACCGATTGCAGTCATGTACAACAATATTCAGGCAGGACTTCCGCAGAGTGGAATCAGTAAGGCTGATGTGATTTTTGAAGGACAGTGTGAGGGCGGCGTTACACGTCTTATGGGCGTGTTCCAGAATTATGATGATGTCACATCAATCGGCTCCATAAGAAGCTGCCGCGACTATTATCCTTTCCTTGCGGCTGAGTATGATGCGGCATATTTCCATTTTGGACAGTCCGATTTCGCGCTTGAATTTCTGGGTGACCCGGAGCTTCGCACATTTAACGGCATGAACGGTGACTATAACTATGAAAGACGTTCAGACAGGGTTTCTCCGCATAATGTATTTACCACACCGGAGAATCTTGTCACCGCCATGGTGAATAAGAAGGTATCGACATATCTTGATGAGGATTATGTTGCACCGCTTAAGTTCAACAAATCGGCAGAGCCTATAGAGTATCCGGATGCAGACAAGTGTATCACACTCAAGACAGGATATGCGTACAATGACGCTTACTTTGTATATAATGAGGAGGATGGACTCTATTACCGTTATGAGTACGGACAGCCTCAGATAGATGAGATGACAGGTGAGCAGCTTGCTGTCAAGAACATTATCTTCAAGCTTGTTCCGGGAGAGCAGTATTGGAATGGTTCGCCGCTATATCTTCTTACAGGTAGTGGAATCGGTCTTTATGTGTCTAACGGAACCGCACAGTGGATTAAGTGGTCAAAAGAGGTTGATGGTGTGAATACCAACCTTGGCTGCAATTATACATACGGATATGGTCCTACACGTTACACCTGCTGGGATGATTCAGAACTCATAGTCAACCAGGGCAAGACATGGATATGTATCTACGAGCAGGAGAATCAGCCTAATATACAGATTTTAGATAAATAGATTTATTGAATTTACCGGAATATAGGAAAATGGTTTGCCACAAATTTATTTAAGCTTAGTCCGGTCCGGAAATTCGTTAAAAAAGAAATATGAGATAAAATAAAACCGCTTAATTTCCATGTATATACATGTATGGAAGTTAAGCGGTTTTATATTTTTGTTATAATTGCAGGCGGCGCATTTCGTAGAACTCACCCTTTAATGCCATAAGCTCATCGTAGCTTCCGTATTCAGTGCAGTGGCCATCGCGCATGACGGCTATCTTGTCTGCTCCCTTTATTGTTGAAAGCCTGTGAGCAACAATGAATGTGGTTCTGTCTTTGGTAAGGTTGTTGAGCGCTTCCTGAATTTCCTTCTCTGAGATACTGTCAAGCGCTGAGGTGGCTTCGTCCAGAATAATGATATCAGGGTCGCGCATAAGAGCACGCGCTATTGAGATTCGCTGTCTCTGTCCGCCGCTCAGCTTACCTCCGTGTTCGCCGACAACTGTGTCCAGACCATCAGGAAGCCCATCAATGAAGCTCCTCAGATTAGCTGCATCTATTACCTGATTGAGCTTCTGCTCAGATATTTTTTTGACTCCGTAGGTTATGTTGTCGCGTATTGTACCTGAGAAAAGAATGGATGTCTGCGGTACAACAGCTATATGCTGTCTGTAGGTCTGCAGGTTGATTGTATTCATATCAACTCCGTCGAGGAGCACACGCCCTGAATCGGGTTTGTTAAAGCCTATTACCATGTTGAGCACGGTGGATTTGCCGGCACCCGATTCACCAACAAGCGCAATTGTTTCACCTGCGGCTACATGAAGATTCAGGTGGTTTAATACAGGCTTGCTGCTGTCATAAGCAAAGCACAGATTCTCAAAATCAAATTCTCCGCGCACGGACTTAATTTTAGTCTTTCCCTTGTTATTTTCCACATCGTTTGCCAAAAGAACCTCGCCGACCGAGTTGACCGACTCAAGTCCCTTTGAAATGATAGGGAGAAGGTTGATAAAGCTTGAAATCTGGTTGACTATAGTTGAAAAGTATGTCTGGTACAGAGTTATGTCACCTACGGTTGTCTTGCCATGGAAGGCGAGATAACCGGTAAAGCCAAGACACAGAATCTGGAATACCTGAAACACACACCAGCCTACAGCACCGAAGTTGGCCTGTACTATATCAAGGCGGTAGCCGCTCTTGGCAACGGAGCTTAACTGGTTTTCCATCTTGTCGATTTCCTCATCCTCAAGGGCATGTGCTCTTGTGACCGGGATCAGCTCAACCATCTCCATAACCTTTGCGGAGGTAGTCTCCATCTCCTTTCGGAAGTTGGAATTGGTGCGTTTTATCTGTTTTCTGAAGGCAACCATGGTAAGTGCTGCCACAGGACCGCAGATTACGAAGAATACAAGGACGGTGCGGCTTCTCATGCCTGTAACTGCGAATGCAACAATAAGGTTCAGCATAATGGTAAGGATGTTGGTAAAGAGCTGCTGGGAGAGAGTCTCGATGGCCTCGACATCCCTCATAATCTTGGATTGCAGGCGTCCGGACTGCATTTCCTTGTGGTAGGTGATGGATAGCTGCTGGAGCTTCCTGACAAGTGCTCCGCGAAGTCCTGCTTCCATATTTCGTATGGCAAGGCTTCTGAAATGCACATACAGGTAGTTGGCGGGCACATTAATAAGTACCAGTCCGATTTCTATGCTTATGTAAAATATGATTCCCGAAAGACCGGCGTCATCATAACCTGATGCTATGTTGATGACACCTGCCGTTGCGACAGGAAGATACCATACACAGGCATGCTTAAGCGCAAAAAATATACCGGAAAGGATTAGCTGTAAATAATGTCCTTTGTAGAGACTGAGCAGGATTTGAAGAGGCTTCTGCTCATGTTTTCCGTAGCTGGCTATGAAGTTTTCTTCTGTTTTTGCAAGATTGTCTTCAATATCCAGTGATTTTTTTGTTAGAATATCTTTTTCCGACATTGTCTTCTCCTCACTAAAATAAAATTTTTTCTGTGTTGAATATACTATATTTCAGTTGTGATAGCTACTATTTATTTTGCTTTTCAGGAAGAAAGTACTGTTTTTTTATTATTTATTGAAAGGGTAAAAAGTACGATTGAAAAAATATTTTATTTTTTTGATAATAAGTGTTGACATATAAAAAAAACCGTGTTAATTTATTAACAGAGTTAATGTTAAATAATTAACAAGGCGATGGATTATATGTCGCACCACTTATTCATTCAGGGAGGCTCTAGTGATGGAGAAAACGTATGAGATAGTTGATAGTGTTGAAAGCTTTGAGAAGAAGCTTGCAAGTGTAAGAGAGGCACAGAAGATTTTCGCTACTTACACACAGGAACAGGTAGATAAGATTTTCTTTGAGGCAGCTATGGCAGCTAACCAGGCAAGAATTCCTCTTGCTAAGATGGCAGTTGAAGAGACCGGCATGGGTGTGGTAGAAGATAAGGTTATAAAGAATCATTTTGCATCTGAGTACATTTACAATGCATATAGAGAGACTAAGACATGCGGAGTTCTCGAGGAGGACAAGGCATTCGGTACTAAGAAGATTGCTGAGCCAATCGGTGTAGTTGCGGCAGTTATTCCAACAACTAACCCTACATCAACAGCTATCTTTAAGACACTCATTTCATTAAAGACAAGAAACGGTATCATCATCAGCCCACATCCAAGAGCTAAGGGCAGCACAATAGCAGCAGCTAAGGTTGTACTTGAGGCAGCAGTCAAGGCAGGTGCTCCTGAGGGAATCATCGGATGGATTGATGTTCCAAGCCTTGAGCTTACCAACCTTCTTATGAAGGAGGCTGATATCATTCTTGCAACAGGTGGTCCGGGAATGGTTAAGGCTGCTTATTCAAGCGGTAAGCCGGCACTCGGTGTTGGTGCAGGTAACACACCTGCAATCATTGACGATACTGCTGATATCACACTTGCAGTTAACTCAATCATTCATTCTAAGACATTCGATAACGGTATGATCTGTGCTTCCGAGCAGTCAGTTATCGTTCTTGATAAGGTATATAAGCAGGTTAAGAAGGAGTTCGCAGACAGAGGCTGCTATTTCTTAAATGCTGCTGAGACAGAGAAGGTTAGAAAGACAATCATCATCAACGGCGCACTCAACGCTAAGATTGTCGGCCAGCCGGCTTATAAGATTGCTGAGCTTGCAGGTGTCACAGTTCCTGAGACTACCAAGATTATCATCGGCGAGGTTGAGAGCGTAGAGCTTTCAGAGGAGTTCGCACATGAGAAGCTTTCACCTGTACTTGCAATGTACAAGGCTAAGGATTTTGAGGACGCTGTATCTAAGGCAGAGCACCTGATTGCAGATGGTGGTTACGGTCATACATCTTCACTCTATGTCAATGTCGGCACAGAGCAGGCTAAGATAGATGAGTTCTCTGAGAGAATGAAGACCTGCCGTATCCTCATCAATACACCTTCATCACAGGGTGGTATCGGTGACCTTTACAACTTCAAGCTTACACCATCTCTCACACTTGGATGTGGTTCATGGGGCGGCAACTCAGTATCTGAGAACGTAGGAGTTAAGCATTTAATCAACATAAAGACTGTTGCTGAGAGGAGAGAGAACATGCTTTGGTTCAGAGCACCTGAGAAGGTATATATTAAGAAGGGCTGTCTTCCTGTTGCACTTCAGGAGCTTAAGACTGTAATGAATAAGAAGAAGGTATTTATCGTAACAGATAAGTTCCTCTATTCTAACGGATACACCAAGCATATCACAGATAAGCTTGACGAGCTTGGAATCAAGCACACAACCTTCTACGATGTAGCACCGGATCCATCACTTGCTTCCGCTACAGAGGGTGCGGAGGCTATGAGATCCTTCGAGCCGGATTGTATTATAGCAGTCGGCGGTGGTTCAGCAATGGACGCAGGTAAGATTATGTGGGTTATGTATGAGCACCCGGAGGTTAACTTCCTTGATATGGCAATGCGTTTCTGCGATATACGTAAGCGTATTTATACATTCCCTAAGATGGGTGAGAAGGCATACTTCATCGCTGTTCCTACATCAGCAGGTACAGGTTCGGAGGTTACACCTTTCGCAGTTATCACAGACCAGAGAACAGGAGTTAAGTACCCACTTGCAGATTACGAGCTCCTTCCTAAGATGGCAATCGTTGATGCCGACATGATGATGGATGCTCCTAAGGGACTTACATCTGCTTCCGGTATCGATGCTGTAACACATGCTCTTGAGGCTTACGCTTCAATGATGGCTACAGACTTCACAGATGGTCTTGCACTCCGTTCTCTTAAGATGATATTTGAGTATCTTCCAAGAGCTTACGACAATGGTCCTAACGATCCTGTCGCAAGAGAGAAGATGGGTAACGCAGCTACTATGGCAGGTATGGCATTCGCAAATGCATTCCTTGGCGTATGTCACTCAATGGCACATAAGCTTGGTGCTTTCCATCACCTTCCACACGGCGTTGCTAACGCTCTCCTTATCACAGATGTTATGAGATTCAACGCTGCTGAGGTTCCATCTAAGATGGGTACATTCCCTCAGTATGACCACCCTCATACACTTGCAAGATACGCTGAGGTTGCTGATTATCTCGGAGTTAAGGGCAAGAATGACCAGGAGAAGTTAGAAGGTCTTATCGATAAGATTGAGGCTCTCAAGGAGAGAGTTGGTATCAAGAAGACAATCAAGGATTACGGCGTAGATGAGAAGTACTTCCTTGACACACTTGATAACATGGTTGAGCAGGCATTCGATGACCAGTGTACAGGTGCTAACCCAAGATACCCACTTATGAAAGAAATTAAGGCTATGTACCTTAAGGCATACTACGGAAAGTAATCAATGCTGATACTGATGTTAAAGCAGTAGTATTTGATATGGCTTCCGGATTCGGTAACCGGGTCCGGAAGCTTTTTTGTTAAAAATTTGTCCATACAATTCTAAAAATAAAATTAAGTTGTTGTAATAATTACAACAATGTGATATAATGAATGCAAACAATAAGCAAGAAGGTTTTGTTTAATATTTTATTTCTAAGGTGTTACTAAAATTAATGCATGGAGGTATATACAATGAAACTTGACAATGTTATTGCAAAGCGTCCGACTAAGACTATTTATCGCGATGGGGACACAGTTATTAAGCTTTTTAATGAGGATTATTTAAAGTCAGATATCCTCAATGAGGCACTCAACCAGGCAAGGGTTGAGGAGACAGGATTACTCATTCCGAAGATTCTTGAGGTTACCAAGATTGATGGCAAGTGGGCTATCATCAGTGAGTACATAGAGGGAACAACCTTAGAGGAACTCATGAAGAAGAATCCTGAGAAGGAAGATGAGTACCTTGAGTTATTCGTAAATCTTCAGAGAGAGGTTCACTCTAAGAAGGCTCCGCTTCTTACCAAGCTTACAGACAAGATGATGCGTAAGATTGCAGAAGCAGATATCGATCCATCAACACGTTATGACCTTCACACAAGCCTTGAAGGAATGCATAAGCATGACAAGGTATGTCACGGTGATTTCAACCCAAGTAATATTATCATAACAGACGATGGCAAGGCATACATCATCGACTGGGCACATGCGACACAGGGTAATGCTTCGGCAGATGCTGCGAGAACATATCTTGTATTCGCACTTGCAGGACAGCAGAAGTTAGCTGATAAGTATCTCAACTTATTCTGCGAGAAGAGCGGTATCGGCAAGCAGTATGTACAGAAGTGGCTTCCAATCGTAGCAGCTTCGCAGTCCGTTAAGGGCAAGCCTGAGGAGAGAGAGCTTCTTCTCAAGTGGGCAAGCGTTGTAGATTACGAATAATTGAACCGGATGGGATGACCGATGTCCCGGCAGAATGAATAGATGGTGCAAGGCAGCAGTCTTAACTAAGGTTAGGGCTGCTGCTTTTTGTGTGCACGCAATTTCTTAACGGTTGCGTTTTGCAGATGGGACAGGGGTCTGACACCGTGTCCCGGCAGAATGAATAGATGGTGAAAGGCAGCAGTCCCGATGAAGGTTTGGGCTGCTGTTTTTGCTTAGATGGCTGACTGTAGCTGTAGGAGTACATTATGGTGTGTGGAAAAACAGATGTGTTCAATATTTGATTAACGTCTGTTTATTATTATTGGATTGGTATTGATTATTATAGTACATTGTGATATTTTCTTAGTGAAACATATTTCTAAAGTTTTTTTGATGTCTATTTTTCTTTTTACGCTTTTCTTCTTTTTCAGTTTTCTTGGTACAGTCATTTATAAAATCAAAAAGTTTTTGTGGTAGACCTTCGCTCAGACTTGGTGGGTATCCAGTTCTGACAGGATTCTGCATTCCATTATGTCTGATTTTTCAATAGAGGAAAAATCATTTATCATAACGAAGGAAAACAGAATAGATATGCAGAAGGGTTTTCAATGTTCTGCTTTTTCTACAGCATACGTCCTAAGGCATTTTGACAAGAAAGTCGATGGTGGTACTCTTTATTCAGTCATGCCTCACAAAATGAAAAGCGGATATGTTTATCCAAAAGGGTTATATGATATGTTGCGAAGCTATGGAATGAAAGTAAAATATTGTCGTGGCAATTTGAACACTTAAAAGGGGGATTTGCAAAAGGGAAATCCGGTTATCGTAATGATACGGGTACAAAAGGACAAGGATTGGCTGCATTATGTTCCGGTAGTCGGATTTGACGAGGAACATGTGTTTTTGGCGTAATCTCTGTCGAAATTGATAAATTGTAAGAAGGTCTTATATAACCGCCGGCTTAGAAATGAGGAGTTTTTACAACTTTGGAATACTGCTATGTTGAAACAGCCTTTTTATAAAGACACTTATTTTATTGTTAAGAATAAGTCGGAAACGGCTTTATAAAAATTAGAAAATTGGAGGTGTAACATGGCAGAGTTATTTCAATGTTTTCCGCATTTAATGAGCGAAAGGCTTATTATTAGAAAAATGATCGAATATGATATCGACTCTCTGAGTGAAATAACCAATAATGAAAATGAGTACCGATACATTTCGCTATTTTTATATAAAAAGAGTCGCGGCAATTTACTGGCAGCAATTAGAAACCTAGGTGGCAGGGACTTTGATAAAAACATTGACACCAAATGCGACACCACGTATAATATAGATAGTAGGTATTCAGAATGTCAAAATGGGATAAACTATTAACGAGAATATGTGCTTTATCAAAAGACCTCCGGTTTGATGAATTGCGTAAGGTATTGGAAAGCTATGGATATGTAATGAATG
>OGNY01001095.1_pt1 | contig 19147 bp, 13 predicted proteins | sample 1573551 | NCBI WGS metagenome assembly OGNY01 (sample SAMEA2581885, study PRJEB24529) | metagenome | biome: Human gut stool | place: China | collected 2011
TTTTATTTTTTATATATTTTTTTCTTTTTTTAGTTAAATCTATCTTTGCAATCAATACTGATTTTAATACATATATTTTTAAATAGGATTTAAAACTCATATCCTTTATGGATACACATAGTCTTAATTCTGTTGTTGCTATAAGTACAATTATGATTACAAGAATAAAAAATACTAGTAACATATATGATTTTCTCCTTATATATTACTAGTTATTTTTTCCAATTTTCTTTATTTAATTCATTTTATATTTAATTTTCTTATTAACATTGTCATTACTTTAATTCATTAATTTTAAATTTATTATAAAAACTAAACTTGTTGATATTTTCACAATATCAAAGATTTAAGTATTTCTTTTATGTTTTTCTACTAAAATATCCCCAAATAAGTTTTGTTGTGATGTTTGAACTTTGCTTCTTCTTGACATTTCTAGTAATCCTGTAAATGCTGTTACTACTTCTACTTTGTTGCATTGTTTTTGTGAAAATAAATTATTGAATACAAATTTGTCGTGTTTTATTAGCTCTCTGTACATTTCTTTTACTTTACTTCCTACTGTGTATGTATCTGTTATTGCTATTTTTTGGATGTTTCTTGCATTTTGATTTAATCTTTTTTTATTTTTTTCTATTACCTTGGTGTAGGCTTTTACTATTACTGAATAATTTGAATCTAACTCAAGCTCTTTTTTTGGAAATTTTATCTTTTCTGGCTCTTTATAAAATCTTTTTGAGTTTTCTGCATAAAATTCTTTTAATTCTTCCAGCCGGAAGGTCCAAATGGCAATATGATGCAGTTTCATATAAATGTTTTTTTATTCCTATTACTTTTTACTTTGTTTCAATTCTGATTCGCACCGAACGTGTTTTGTGTCGCTCTTAATGCTGTATTACGTATTCGTAAACGATGCGGGAAATATCGGCGATAATCATACTGTTCGCCTGACTGTTTTCTTCAGAATCCTTCACGAAGACAGCTATGCTATAAGTACGTCCATCGGGTAAAAGAACGAAACCGATGTCGTTACAACCAATCTGCTGTCCTTTCGCATTCCGGTCTCCCGTTCCGGTTTTGTGACCTACGGTTACTTTTTTATCAAGCAACGGAGCAACCAAACGGTCTTGCCCGGTTTGACATTCCACCATTGTCTGATATATAAAGTCTTTGTACACTTTTGCAAACAAGGGTTTCTTGCGGAATATCTCCAATAATTCGGCAGCAGCTAACGGAGTGGTCCAGTTTTGATAACACAGATTCAAGTCTTCGTGCATCGCTGTTTCTGTTCCAACGATGGCGCACTCCCGAACTCCTAATGAATGGATATACCTATTCACAGCTTCCGGACCACCTTGATAGTTGAAAAGAATATCGCAGGCATTGTTATCGCTCTGCTGCAGTGTATATTTTAGCAGGTCGGCAATACTCATTTCAATTCCCCCTTGCGGATATTTATCTCGCAGCGGACTGTAAGTATCCGGCTTTAAATCTGATTTTTTGATTGGCAACCGGGTGTCTAGTGATTGTTTTTTCTTTCCCATATAATCGGCCAATGCCAACGCCTGATGAAACTTGAATACGCTCATCAACGGGTAGTGAATGTCATTATTGACAGTTACCGTATCTTTTCCGTTAATAATAACGGCAATCCCTATTTCAGCTTTCTTATCTTTGATTGCCTGTTTCAACTGTGTTTCAAGTTTGCTTTGTTGGGCAAGCAGGAGGGTGGGTACTAAACAAAGAAGCACTATGAATGAACGCATAATCAATTTCCTCTTTTAACGGGTTACTAATTCTCTATTGAAATCACAAAGGTATAAATAGTAATTGCCTTTGCAAATTCTCATCCCAAAATAGTGATGTCGGATAAGAAATTCCTACTTTTGTGAATTAATCAATAAGTGAATAGATATTATGTTAAAATGTCAGTCGGAATTGTTTCAGCCGTCATTGAAATTGGTGGATGGCTTGAAGATGAATACAAAAGAGGAATTAAAGAAAATGGCGAAAATTTTGCTTTTACCTGTTCCTACCAAGTTGCACAAGGATGAGTATGTAACTTATTTTGCAGAAACTGTTTTGACCTGTCCTGAAATGTGGCTTTCCCGGTTGACGCATTATGAACTGGCATTACTTGATAAGTTAGTGAAAGCGGGATCTGGTAGTTACGTAGAATGTACAAATTCTTTTTTGGTGACTACTTTGGAAACTCTTTCTTTCATAGCAACGGACTGTAGTCACATGGATGAGAGTAAAGTCCGTTATATGATCTGCGATGAATTGCGTGAGGCAGTAGCTCCTTATCTGAATAAACTGTTGACTTCCCAAAAGCAATCTGTTCGTTTTATGATAGAACAGTATGCCTGTGGAATCGTAAATTTATATGGTTTTCTCTCTTATTCGGACTTATTGTATATACTGGTAGGCTATTTGCAGCATTCAGTGACAAAAGAAGAAATAGCTGACAGTTTGGCTAATTCGGCATTGATACAGCGACTAACCTTTGAAGTGGAAGATGGTTATAATACAAACCTTTACATAGAGTCTCCTTTTTTGGATGATTTTGAATCTTTGGAGGAGCAATTGTATCTGCGCCGTGATATACCGGACAGGAAGAAGTTTTCTAAAGAGGAAGCCTTTTCAGCGGGCATGATGCCATTGAGTATCATTCCTAATCCGTGTTGGGATGAATTGAAGGAGTATATGATGAAGAAACTGCGATATACGGAAGAAAAGGCGGATAGTAGTTTGGCATATTTGTGGTTTACTGCTCAAACGGAAGAAAATTCAATGTCTATTATTACTTCAATGATTAGCCACAAACTTTCTTCCATGCAGGAACTGCAAGAGGCCGTTGAACTATTTATGGATTATGTGAATCATTGTCCCTGTTGGTTCTTGAAAGGCTATTCTTCAGAGGAGGCATTCGTTTTATTTCAAAAAGACAAATTTAGAAAGAATCCTCCCCGCATTGTTGCAGGTCCGAATATGAAGGCTGCCGGTATGGACATTACTCCAGAAATGCAGGCAAGGATAGACAATCTGTTTCGTGGCATGCCTTCCGAACACACGGTCGGAAGGAACGATCCTTGTCCCTGTGGAAGCGGGAAGAAGTATAAAAAGTGTTGTGGCAGAAATAATTAAGAAAAGGACGATTGCGGAAGAATATCCTGCAATGAGACATATTATGAATTTGGAAGAATAGTGAATTAGATGAGTACTTTTCGTTCCATAGAAGAACTGGTCAAGAGTCTCGACAGGGAGAAAGAACTCTTGAAAGAAATGTTTGCTAAACGGAAATCTCTTTCGTTCCGCTACGATTATGCGCTTGAAATGACAGAGTACAAAGAAGAGCGTATCCGCTATCTGATAGACTATGGAGTCATCCGGGACACTGGCGACTTCCTTGAAATGGAGGATATTTATCTGAAATTCTTTGAAGATGTGCTCGAAGTAAATGAAGAAATCAATGTATCTTTCGTGCAGGATTACCTGACACGACTGAATGAAAACATTGACTATTACTTGAAAGAGAATAACGAACAACGTAAATACAACTACCAGCGTGAAGTGAAACGCTGCCTGAAAAACATCGCTCTGACTACAGTCCGCAATGTGATGGATCTGAAAAGAAACATGGATAATACCTATAAGAACGAACCTAATTATAAGATAAAAAAGACTAAACTTGTCCGCCTCGATGAGAAACGGAATAATATTGCTCTGCTGATTCGTAAAAGTGAGGAATTGATAGACTACGGACAGCCTGTTTTCTTCCGGGTGGCGATGGACGTACAAATGCGGAATGTAGTAAGTGACGTAAAACTTCAGCTAAATGACTCGTACCATAATCTGATTGAAATCCAGAAACAAATCATCCATTATCTGAATCTGATAGATTATCAGAACCGTATCTTTGAGAAAGTAAAGAAGTTGAAGTACTTGAAAGACCAGTTCTTGTTGGAAGAACATACAAGTATCCGTTCTGTTGCCGCACAAAAAAATCCTGTCTGGATGGAGCCGCAGGTCGGTTATCGCATCAAGCTTTCCATTGATAATCTACGGACTTCCGATGAGGCTTTTCAGATTTTGAAGAAACTTGTCGCGCGGCAGAGAAATTCTCCGAAAGGAATGAAACAACTGGCAGATGCCATTCCGGAAGGATACCTGGATGGGCAGTCGCAAATGATAGATACCGTAAACTTGCAGGAAGTGCATAATTCATTTATGGCGTCCAGCACCCACCTGTTCTCTTTTGTGATGAACTATCGCTACCGGAAAGAGGTGACACGTGGAGAGAAATTAATCTTTTTCTGCCAATTGGCGTCACAGTATGCCGACGAACTTCGCTTTACGGATACTTATGAAATCTCCGATGAAGTGGAATACCCTTTAATATATGCCAAATGATGTATGCTGAATGCTAAAAACAGATGACTATGAAATATACTGAAGAGATATTTAATATACTTAGCAAAGGGGGATTCATTTCTTCCAATAGTGTCTCTACCCAAGTGAAACGCTTGTATGATGCCATTGAGGAAGATTTGCCCGATTATTATGATTACTACAAAGGCATCGGTTTTTATCTGGAAGGCGGTGACGGTTATTACTACTTTACTCGCAAGGAATCGAAAGTCGATTTGGAACGTAAACTGGAAGCAATTCAGAAGTGGATTGATTACTTGAGTTTCCTGAAAACCTATCATTCGGCATTCGGCCCGGGCTTTCTGTTTCGTGCTGCTGATATTGAGATTCAGATAGGATGCGATATCGAACTGAAAGAAAAGGCAACCAAACTGTTTTCGGATAAGAAGAAATATGATGAGGTAGTCGGCAAACTGCTGAAAGAACTGGAGAGCATAGGACTGATAGAGAAAGAAAACGAACTCGACGGGACATATAAAGTTTTGTCGGCTTTCCATTATATGGAAGACTTGGTTGATTGTATCACAATTTCAGAGGAGGTGCAAGATGAGATACCTGAATAAGATTATTTTTCTGAACAGTGCCCATATTCCATACGCAGAAGTGAAGTTGGATGGGAACGTACATTTTATAGGTACGCAAGGTGTCGGTAAGAGTACGCTGCTCCGTGCCATCCTCTTCTTTTACAATGCTGACAAACTAAGACTGGGTATTCCGAAGGAGAAGAAAAGCTTCGATGCTTTTTACTTTCCATACGCCAATTCTTACATTATCTATGAAGTGATGCGGGAGAATGGGGCGTATTGTGTGGTAGCTGCCAAATCCCAGGGACGGGTGTTTTTCCGTTTTATTGATGCGCCATTCCAACAGGACTGGTTCATTGACGAACACAATGTGGTACATTCCGAGTGGGGACGCATCCGCGAACATATCGGTTCGAAGATTCAGATTACTGCACAAGTGACTAGTTATGAAATGTATCGGGACATTATTTTCGGTAATAACCGCAAGCATGAAATGATACCTTACCGCAAGTTTGCCATTGTGGAAAGTGCAAAATATCAGAATATTCCCCGTACGATACAGAACGTCTTTTTAAATTCCAAACTGGATGCTGACTTTATAAAAGATACCATTATCCGTTCGATGAGTGATGAGGATATTTCTGTCGATTTGGACTTCTATCGTAGCCAGATAAAGGAATTCGAGCAGGAATACAGGGACGTGATGCTTTGGTTTACAAAGAACAAGAATGGAGAAGTGCCTGTCCGGAAGATGGCGGAGAAAGTAATGAACGCCTATCGTGACTTGATTTATACTCAAAAGCAGATTGGTGAAGGGCGTGCGGAGCTTAACTTTGCGGAGAAACAGGCTTTGCATGAGATTCCGTTAGTGAAGGAAGAACAGGCTAAAGCGGAGACGGAACGTGAACGGTTGCTGCGGCTTATGGGTGAACTGCAACAAAAGTACACCAATGAGCGTGATGGCTTAATTAGGGATATAGGTATAATAAACGATTTGCTCAAAAAGATACGTGAGAAACGTCTGCATTACGAGCAGATGCGGATTGAAGAAATCATCAAACGGGTATCTTGCGAAGAATTACTGATTCAGGAACTTGAACAAGTCCGGAATATGAAATCGGAACTGACAAGGGCTTATGAGGATGTATTGAGCAAGTACCGATTGCTGTTTGAGAAACTGGAAGCTGATTTCCGTACTTTTGAGAATAGCCAGCAAGCACGGATAAATGCTCGGAATGCGGAGATTGCCGGCAAGCAGGAGGAATTGATGCAACAACTTCGTGTGGAAGAAGAGAAAGTAAGGGCAACGCAAGAAGAGAAAGTGCAGACTGTGGATAATCGTATCCGGCAGTTGCGCGATGAACAGGCACAGTGTAACCTGAAACTTCAAAAGGTGAAATACGAACATCCCCATCAAAAGGAAATGTCCGATTGTGAAGATGGGATTAACGAACTGCGCAAAAAGGACAAGGAACTGGAACTTGGCATCCGTCAGCAGCAAGGAGAAATAAAGCAGTTGAGACAGGAGTGTGAATGGAAAGTGAAAGAATTGAAATGGGAATTTCAGACAAAGATGGAGACCGTTCGTAAAGAACGGAGCGCGATTGAAGAACAGTTGCAAACATTGGATGCCTTGATTGAGAAACGAAAAGGTTCTTTGTGTGAATGGCTGGAGAAGAACAAACCGGATTGGCAGGAGACGATAGGCAAGGTGGCGGATGAGGAACTGGTGTTGTACAACAATGAACTGCAACCTCAATTAGTGAATAAGGAAGCTACTTTGTTCGGCGTTTCACTCAATCTGACAGCAATCGAGCGTTCTGTTCGCACTCCCGAGGAAATGAAGCAGGAGCGCGACAGGCAACAAGCAGCCCGGCAACTCTGTACCGACCGTCTCACCCGACTGACGGAAGAAGAGGGGGAAGCTGTTTCTTCTTTGGAGAAGAAGTATTCGAAGCAAATACATAGTATTTTGGAAGAACAACATCTGATGGAAGCCGAGCGAATGCAGATTCCTGCAAAATTGAAGAATTTGCAGGCTGATTACGCCTCATGGAAGACGAAGGAAGAGGAATGGAAAAGAGGATGTACCGAAGAATTGCAGGCGCAACTGAATGAAATCGGACATCGTCTTTATGTGGCGGAAGGAGAGAAGGAGAAGCATTTGGCGGAACGGGAAAAACTGTTGAAAGCCTGCCGGAAAGTGTATAATGACAGCAGGACGGAACTCCGCAAGGAACTGGAGGAGTTTGTTGCCGGCATTCAGCAAGAGATAGAGCGGATGAAACAGCAAACTGCGGAGCGGAAAAAGGAATTGAAGCAGGCGCAGGAGAATGAATTGAATGGAAAGGGTGCTGATACGGTCACTATCCGCAAGTATGATAACAGGCTTGCCGAAATAAATAAAGAATTAGATTATATAGGTAAATCCCGCCCGCAAGTTCTTTATTATGAAAGAGACAAGGAGGAACTGTTTGATAAAGAACCTGCTACGCGAAGCCGGAAGAAAGAACAGGATGCGAAGCTAGTTGCATTGGACGAACGTTTCGCTCTGAAAAAGGAGAAGTTGCAGGTTCAGAAAAAAGGGGCGGACGAGCACCTCGACCGGATTAACAAGGAATTACACTTATTGGAGGATGGATTGAATAAAGTGGATATGTTCCGGAAAGATGAAACTTTCTGTCCGCCTTCTGTGACAGAAATAGGAGAGAAGCCTACTCGGAAAAATTGCGATGTTATTGTGGAAGAGTTGAAGTCGCTCATCGTATCCACTATCAGAAAAACAGAAGAATTCAAGAAAGCGGTGACGCAGTTCAATGGAAACTTCTCGTCAAAAAACACGTTTCATTTCCGTACGGAACTGGTTGGAGAACAGGATTACTATGATTTCGCTTCCAATCTGTGCGAGTTTGTGGATAATGATAAGATTTCCGATTATCAGAAACATATCAGTGAACGGTATACGGATATAATCCGCCGGATTTCGCAGGAAGTGGGAGGACTGACCCGTAATGAAAGCGAGATACACAGAACAATAAAGGATATCAACGACGATTTTGTCAAGCGGAATTTTGCCGGAGTAATAAAGGAAATAGCCCTTCGCCCGCTTCAGAGCAGCGATAAACTGATGCAGTTATTGCTGGAGATTAAAAGGTTTAGCGATGAGAACCAATATAATATGGGAAAGGTTGATTTGTTCTCGCAGGATTCCCGTGAAGATGTCAATGCGGTGGCTGTCCGGCATTTGTTGTCGTTTATGAAATTCCTGCTCGACGAGCCGGGACGCAGGCGGTTGGCGCTTGCCGATACATTCAAACTGGAGTTCCGTGTGAAAGAGAATGATAATGACACGGGATGGGTGGAGAAGATTGCCAATGTAGGTTCCGACGGTACGGACATTCTGGTGAAAGCCATGGTCAATATCATGCTGATTAATGTATTCAAAGAAAAGGCGTCACGTAAGTTTGGTGACTTTAAAATCCATTGTATGATGGATGAAATAGGCAAGTTACACCCCAACAATGTGAAAGGTATTTTGGACTTTGCCAATTGCCGGAATATTTTGTTGGTAAACAGTTCTCCCACTACTTACAATGTGGAAGACTATCGTTATACCTATTTATTGAGTAAAGACGGGCGGTCAAATACTCAGGTTGTCCCATTGTTAACCTATAATAAGATAGAAAAATGAGTGGCAGTTTATTTACATTGGCAATGGCGAGGCTGGTTCTGAAAATGCTGGGCGGCGAGCTCATACCTTACACAAAGTTTGATGGACTGATAGCAAATAGATTAATGGATGAGGGAATCATCACTATTGTTCCCCGAGGGAGTAAGCGTAGTTTTCGTATGATTGACCCGGAAGGATGCCGTATCTACATCTCCCAGAATTATACTTCCGGCATGGAGCTGGAAGATTGGATTGAGATGAAGAACTGTCCGGATGAAGTGTCGCGTTCGGAGCAAGTGGCGAAGGCGGGGGACTCTAAATTGAGATATACCCGTACGTTCAAAGGTTTTCTCCTCAATTGTTATACGCCTATAGAAGCTACTTTTCATGGCGAACCATGTGTGCTTTCTCCCTTGCAAGGCACTTCTATTTTCATGCAGGATTACGAATATTTCCGTATTCCTGAAGATGTTGTAGTAGTGGGTATAGAGAATGGAGAAAATTTCCAGCATATCCGTGCCCAAAAGTACTTGTTTGAAGGAATGAAAGTTCTTTTCGTGTCCCGTTATCCGCAATCGAAGGATTTGTGTAACTGGCTAAAGATAATTCCCAATCGCTATATTCATTTCGGAGATATAGATTTGGCTGGCATTTCTATCTTTTTAAATGAATTCTATGTCAAATTGGGCAACCGTGCGGAATTTTTCATTCCAGCAGATGTGAAGAAACGACTCAAGGACGGAAACCGGCAACTTTATGATAATCAGTATTTGCGTTATAGGGCTATGTTGGTTTCTGACGAACGTTTAAGGCCATTGGTGGCAATGATTCATAAATATGGGAAAGCGTATGAACAAGAAGGATATATAAAGTATTAAATTAGTCATATCAGCATCTCTATGAAATAAAAAATAAAATATATCTGTCATCTGTCACGGATTATAATCTAACTTGCAGAGTATAAGTATTTAATAGTGTGACAGCACAGTGTGACAGCAGTGTGATGGCAATAATGCTGTCACCTAGAAAACAAAGACAAAATAAAGACGCTGCTCGAAAATAAATAGTATCAGCCATCAATGGATTAGTAGTTCAATTTATTATCCTCGTACTTATGAGTTGTGTCCTGCCTTTAAACCAACAGTTTCAAGGTGCGAAACTTTAGTTTCATACGCTTGAAACTGTAGTTCCAATTGCTTGAAACCATTGGTTTCTCACCGATGAAACTATAGTTTCCCTTCGCTGGAACTGTAGTTTCAAGCAGAGAAAACAAATTTGCCCCGTAATTAGGTGGTGACAATCCCGTTTCTTTTAGCTAAAGAGATGCTTGATATATCAATAATTTTCTGTATTAAAAACTTGTTTTCTTTGCTGGTTTCGGATATTATGACTAATTTAGCAGTCTCAACGATCACAAAGACGCTGACAAAACAAATTATTATCAAATTAATGAAAATTACTCAATTTCGTAGGAACGAAGATACGATAGCGCTTAGCGTAATGGATCTTGATATACTGGTAAATAAGATAAAGACAGAAATAAAATCCCGTCCTGTTTCTACATTCAGAGAGCATCTGCGATATACCCTTTCCGATGAACGGTGTATGTTTGCCGATAAACTTCCCCAAATAATTCCTGCCGCCGAATTCCGAAAAGTAAACGGTCAGAAACAGATGAAAACCTACAACGGTATTGTAGAACTAACTGTCGGTCCCTTATCCAATAAGTCGGAAATAACTTTAGTGAAACAAAAAGCCTGCGAGCAACCGCAAACCCGTTGTGCTTTCATGGGTTCAAGTGGCAAAACGGTGAAAATATGGACTACTTTTACTCGACCGGACAACTCCCTTCCTAAAACACAGGAGGAAGCGGAACTATTCCACGCCCACGCTTATCGGCTGGCTGTGAAATGTTATCAGCCCCAAATCCCGTTCGATATACTTCCCAAAGAACCGACTCTGGAACAATATTCGCGCTTATCCCACGACCCGGACATCATATATCGTCCGGATTCAGTCCAGTTTTATCTCTCCCAACCGTCATCAATGCCCGAAGAAACCACTTTCCGGGAATCGGTTCAAGCAGAAAAATCTCCATTGACCCGTGCCGTACCGGGATATGATGCGGAAAATGCCTTCTTGATGCTTTTCGAAGCCGCTTTTCGGAAAGCGTATGCCGATCTCCGGGAAGCGGGACTCGAATTGCGCGAAGACACATGGCATCCTTTAGTTGTCCAACTGGCCAAAAACTGTTTTGCTTCGGGACTTCCGCAAGAAGAAGTCGTGAAACGTACCGTTTTCCACTTCTATATGTATAAACAGGAAGAACTTATCCGACAAATGATTGGTAATATATATACCGAGTGCAAAGGTTTCGGCAAGAATATCAGCCTAAGCAAAGAGCAGCAACTCGCCTTGCAGACTGAAGAATTCATGAAACGCCGCTATGAATTCCGCCATAATACCCAAATTGGTGAGGTAGAATATCGTGAAAGGCTTTCTTTTCGTTTCCGTTTCAATCCTCTCGATAAACGTGCGCTGAACAGCATTGCTTTGGATGCGCAAATGGAAGGTATCCCGTTGTGGGACAGGGACATTAGTCGTTATATTTACTCCAACCGCGTCCCTGTATTCAACCCGTTGGAAGATTTCCTCTACCGGCTTCCCGCATGGGACGGTAAAGACCGTATTCGTGCATTGGCAGCCACCGTTCCTTGTAAGAATCCGTATTGGATGGATTTGTTCCACCGTTGGTTCCTCAATATGGTTTCTCATTGGAAAGGAAGCGATAAAAAGTATGCGAACAGTGTTTCGCCCTTACTTGTCGGACCGCAAGGGACACGTAAATCTACCTTTTGCCGGAGCATAATGCCTCCTTCCGAGCGTTCCTACTATACTGACAGCATTGATTTCTCCCGAAAGAAAGATGCCGAACTTTACCTCAATCGTTTTGCGCTTATCAATATCGATGAATTTGACCAAGTGAGTTCGACACAACAAGGCTTCCTGAAACATATTCTGCAAAAGCCTGTACTGAATGTGAAGAAACCTCATGGCAGTGCCGTGCTTGAAATGCGTCGTTACGCCTCATTCATAGCTACAAGTAACCAAAAAGACTTGTTGACCGACCCTTCCGGCAGTCGTCGTTTTATTTGTATCGAAGTGACCGGAGTGATTGATACCAATCGTCCGATAGACTATGAGCAGCTTTACGCACAAGCTATGTACGAATTGGAACATGGCGAACGTTACTGGTTCGACCAGGAGGAAGAAAAGATCATGGTGGAAAACAACCGTGAATTTGAACAAGTCCCGCCGGAAGAGCAACTTTTCTTCCGTTATTTCCGTGCCGCACAGCCTGAAGAAGGGGAGTGGCTGTCTCCAGCGGAGATTATGGAAGATATTCAAAAAGGCAGTTCAATCCCGATGTCTGTCAAGAGGGTTAATTCCTTCGGAAGAATACTGAAAAAGCAAGAAATACCTTCCAAACATACGCGTAGCGGTACACTCTATCATGTTGTAAGACTAATAACCAGGTGACGGCAAAAATGCCGTCACCCTGCCGTCACCTCTTGCTGTCACAGTCTTATCGGTTCATTACTAAACTATTAACTCCTAATCTGTGACAGATGACAGCAACTTACCAAATATATTCTTCTGTGTAGCGTTGGTAAGTTGGTTCTTCTTTTATCCCTTTATTACGGAATAGTTGTCTGATGTAGGCTTGGTCTTTAGGCATAAGCCCCCGTTCTCCGCGATAAAACCTATAATATCCTGTTTTTCCATAGTGCCCCACCAATTGTATTCTGATACTGACCGCATCTTCATAAGGGATTCTGTCGAGCAACCGTTTTAGTCCCCACGCCACATGAACTTTGACAGCAGTCTTGAAACATTCGCATTGGTTTCCATCCGCAGGATAACGTGCCGGATTAATGATAGTGATATATAGGTTGTCGGTTGTATCAAGTTGTGTAGCTATGTGGCGCAGGCATTTTGAGGCTTGTGGACATTGAGCGTTGAAACAACGGGCAAAATTGTAAGGGACAGACAGACTGTCGGGTTCTTCTTTCATCTTGTTGGGTTTATTTTATTTGTGAAATACTGTTGTAAATATAGCAAACAGAATTCTTCACAAAAGTAGGACTTTATTTTGGGAATGGGAAGCGTTGGGATTGTTTTATTTGTATGTAATGGGGATTTCTTATCAACATTTGATAATTAGGGATACTCAATACATATCCCTAATTATTTGCAGCAAGGTTTCTCTTTCTTGTTTAAGGTTCTTTATCTCTATTTTTAGCCAATCAATTTCTTTGTTCTTTGAGGAAATTAATTCATCTACAACTTCCTTAGGGAAATAATTGTTATAAACGAAGTTGAGTATTTTATAAAGGTCATCTATTTCTCTTTTTTTAAGCTCTCAAATTGTTCTTTCTGTTTCTCTAACAGTTTCTCAAAGAGTTCAATCGTTTGTTCTATGGGAAAATTATTGAATGTTTGGTTATTACCAATTGCATTTTTTACACCGCAATTCTCGTAAAAATTATTTGTGTTATATAAAACCGTTTCTTCGTTATACTCTTTCAATCCGTCGGTAGTAACTCCTAATGCAGAGGCTATTTTTTCTAATCGTTCATCATCAATTTTCTCGGTTTGTTCCATTTTTGAAACAGCTTGCTTGGTTATTCCTAATAATTGGCCTAGCTCCGTTTGAGTCATACCGCGAAGTCTGCGTACACGTTCTATCTTTTTTCCAAGGTGAAGGTGATTTGATTTTATATTTTCTATTGTTTCCATTCTTCTATATATTAGATTGCTGAATCTAGCAGTGATTATTTCATATGTTTTTTCAGGATCTCAATTTTATCTTGCTCACTTTTCAACAAACGCTCATATAACTCAACTATTTTTTCAAGTGGATTTATTTGTTGAACGATGGCGTATGTAGTAGCACCTTCAGAGATATTTGCATCCTTATAATTATGATGATTAATATTGAAAATCGTCTTTTCAACATCAAAGTCTTTAATGACTTCTTCGGATATTCCCAACACTTCAGCAATTCTTTTTAGAAAGCTTTCTTCTATTTCCTCTTGTTTCTCAATCTTTGAAATAACCTGCTGATTTACACCAAGATCGGCAGCCAGCGCTTCCTGTTTCATGCCTAAATATACACGAATCCTTTGTAAATTGCGTCCGACATGTCTCCGGTTTTCTTTCTCTTTTATTTCAACATCCATATTATTATTCTTTAAATGAATACGTCTAGGCAAAGATAACAAGAAACAGTTTAATTCAAATGAAAGTATGCTTTATTTTTTAGTGTATGTTTTTGTTTCTGTAGTTTGGGTTATTTTTTTTGATGAAATTTATTGTTAGTTTGGGTAAACAATATATTGGGAATAAGGTAAACATGGTACTGAATTTTATCTCTAGTTTTATTCTTTGAATTGTACGGAAAGTAACTTTTAGTCATCTGATTTTTTGTGAGGAAAATATCTTCTTAAACATTGCAGAAGGATGATTATTTAATTTAGGTATAGTTTGTGAAATATATGTGTTACCCCTGGTAAAACTATGTAATTACATTATTTCTACAAAAACGAGTAAATAATTTCTTCTTGTTAATTATTTTAATTAGATTTGCAACTTCCGATAATACACAATTATAAGAAGTTAAGTGTTAGGTATATGGATAAGAAGTCATTAACAGAGGAAGATATAAAATTACGTTTTATAACTCCAGCTATTGTTGAAAAGGCAGGATGGCAAAAAGAACTCATAAAGATGGAATATTACTTTACTGATGGGCGAGTAATATTTCAAGGGAATGTTCATGCCCGGAAACAAGGAAAGAAAGCTGACTATTTATTGCATTATTCTGCAAATAATCCTATTGCTATAGTTGAGGCAAAAGATAATAATAAAGCTGTGGGAGCTGGACTGCAACAGGCAATGGACTATGCGAAAATTCTGGATATACCTTTTGCTTACAGTTCTAACGGAGACGGTTTTATTGAGCATGATTTTCTTACTGGTAAGGAAACTAATATTAATATGGATGAGTTTCCAACTCCTGATGAACTGTTAAAACGTTTACGTGATTCTAAAAAATATACTTCGGAAGAAATAAAGGCTATTGAAGAACCTTATTATTGGGATGCTCATACTAACATTCCTCGTTATTATCAGCGAATAGCTATAAATAGAACAATTGAAGCTGTTGCCCGTGGACAAAATCGAATTTTATTGGTAATGGCAACAGGTACAGGAAAGACTTTTACAGCTTTCCAGATTATTCATCGGTTGACAAAATCTGGATTAAAAAGGCGAGTCTTATATCTTGCAGATAGAAATGTCTTGATAGATCAGACTATGGCTCAAGATTTTAAGCCTTTTAAAAAAGTTATGACGAAGATTCAAAAGAAGAATATGGACTCTTCTTTTGAAATATATATGGCTCTATATCAACAATTAGTTTCTTATGACGAGAATATTCCCGATCCTTTTAAAGAGTTCAAATCAACTTTCTTTGATTTGATTCTTGTAGATGAGTGTCATCGTGGAAGTGCTAAAGATGAATCGGAGTGGCGAAAAGTGTTAGAGTATTTTTCTTCCGCAACTCAGATTGGTATGACTGCAACCCCTAAAGTAAAAGAAGGAGCTAATAATCTTGACTATTTCAATGAGCCTTTGTATACATACTCATTAAAGCAAGGTATTGAAGATGGTTTTTTAGCTCCGTATAGAGTAACTAACTCTTTTTTGAATATCGATTTAGAAGGATGGACGCCCGAGGAAGATGAGTTGGATATAAAAGGTAATCTCATTAAAGCTGGTTTTTATAACCGGAAAACATTTGGACGTGAGTTAGTTATTATGCAACGCCGAGATATTGTTGCTCGACGCATAACTAAAATGCTCCATAGAATAGGACGCATGACAAAATCTATAATCTTTTGTGCAGATATAGAAGAAGCGGAGGCGATGCGGCAACTTTTGGTTAATTATAACTCTGATTTGTGCAAGAAGGATTCTCGCTATATTATGCGTATCACTGGAGATGAGAATATTGGGAAGAAACAACTTGATAATTTTATAGATCCAGATCAACCATATCCTACGCTCGTTACGACTTCCGAAATGCTTTCTACTGGTGTCGATTGTAAAACCTGCGGACTTATTGTTATTGATAAAGAAATAGGTTCTATGACAGAATTTAAGCAGATTGTAGGGCGTGGTACTCGGTTGCGTACTGATAAGGGGAAGTGGCATTTTGAAATTCTTGATTTCAGGAATGTGACCCAATTGTTTAAAGATCCAGAATTTGATGGTGATCCAGAGTTGGAAGGTGGAGGGAGTAAAACATATCCTCCATATCGTCCGCGTCGGACTGTATCACATGACCAACCTCCAAGGGAATATGGTCGCAAGAAATATTACATTAATGGAAAAGATATTCAGATAAACACAGAAATTGTTTCATACCTTGGTGCTGATGGACATACTCTTGTCACAGAAAGTTTAACAGATTTTACACGTAAGAATATTCGAGGTAAGTATGCTACGTTGGATGAGTTTATAAAGAACTGGACTGCTGCTGATAAGAAGAAAGTTATTGTTGATGAACTTAAAGAATACAATGTTTTACTTGATGCAGTTCGTGAAAAGCGTCCTGATTTACTTAATGCAGACATTTTTGATATAATATGTCATGTGGCTTTTGATAAGCAACCGCTTACGCGGAAGGAACGTGCTAATAATGTAAAGAAGAGAGATTATTTATCTAGATATGAAGGTGTGGCTAAACAAGTTTTAGAAGCATTGTTAGATAAATATGCTGATAAAGGCATTTTGGAATTTGAGAATGAGGATATACTTGATACCCCTCCTTTTAATACAATCGGTAAGCCTCAAAAGATAGTTAAGTTGTTTGGTGGATGGGAGAAATTTGAAAAAGCACTTAAAGATTTAGAAAACGAATTATATGTAGCATAATTTATGGCAGTTAATAATATAATAAAACGATTACAGAATATAATGCGTCAAGACGCAGGTATTAGTGGTGATGCACAGCGTATTGAACAAATGGTTTGGCTATTCTTCCTAAAAGTTTATGATGCACAGGAAGAAACGTGGGAGTATAAAAGTCGCCGTGAAAAAAAGGTATTTAAATCAATTATTCCGGAAGAGCTAAGGTGGAGAAACTGGGCAGTTGATAATGCAGATGGGGAAGCACTTACTGGGGACGCTTTGTTGGAATTTGTAAATGCAAGGCTTTTTCCTACCCTTAAGGCCTTACCAGTAAATGAAGATACTCCAAGAGGTAAAACTATAGTGAAAGAAATCTTTTCAGACCTTAACCAGTACATGAAGAATGGAATTTTGCTTCGTCAAGTGGTTAATGTCATAGATGAGATTGATTTTTCAGATGTTGAAGACCGGCATACATTCGGTGATATATATGAAGGCATTTTGAAGGATTTACAATCTGCGGGGAATGCCGGAGAGTTTTATACTCCTCGTGCACTGACTGATTTTATGGTGGAAATACTAAATCCTCAACTAGGAGAGTCTTTTGGAGATTTTACGTCAGGAACGGGAGGCTTTCTTACATCTGCGTTAAATCATTTGTATAAGCAAGTTAAAACGACAAATGATGTTAAGTTATTCCAGACAGCCGTAATAGGGCAAGAATGGAAACCTTTGCCATATCTTTTATCAATCACTAATCTTTTAGTGCATGATATTGAAGCTCCTAATATTATTCATTGTGATTCTTTGGGTACAAGGGTTGGGGATTTTAAAGAATGCGACAAGGTTAATGTTATTGCAATGAATCCACCTTATGGTGGTAGTACTGAAGCGAGCGTTAAAAATAACTTTCCTTCGGATATGCGTAGTAGTGAAACTGCGGATTTATTTATGGTATTGATAATGTTCCGTTTGAAAGCCAATGGTCGTGCGGCAGTAATTGTACCTGATGGATTTTTGTTTGGTGTAGACGGTGCGAAGCTTGCAATTAAAACGAAGCTATTAAAAGATTTTAATTTGCATACTATTATTCGTTTGCCTGGAAGTATTTTTTCTCCTTATACAAGTATTGCTACAAATATTCTTTTTTTCAATAATGAAAGGGTTGAAGATGCTCCTGATGGGTATTCAACAAAAGAAACTTGGTTTTATCGTCTTGATATGCCTGATGGATATAAGCACTTCTCTAAGACAAAACCAATGAAGTTAGAGCATTGTCAACCAATTAAAGAGTGGTGGCACGATAGGAAAGAGATTGTAAGCCAAGATGGAAATGAGAAATCTCGTTGTTTTTCTGTTCAAGATTTGATTTCGCTTGATTGTAATTTTGATCAATGTAAATTTCCTAAAGATGAGGAAGAAATCTTGCCACCTGCAGAATTGCTTGCTAATTATTTTAAGAAGCGTGCAGCTCTTGATTATGAGATAGATAAAACGTTGGCTGAAATACAGAAGCTGCTGGGTATTGAAATCAAACTTGATTAATCCTTATGAATGGTAAGCAATTAAAGAATAGTATACTTCAGTGGGCTATACAGGGAAAACTTGTACCTCAAGACCCTAATGATGAACCTGCATCTGTTTTGTTAGAGAAGATTCGGACAGAGAAAGCTCGCCTTATTAAGGAGGGAAAAATTAAGAAGGATAAGAACGAGTCGTTTATTTTTAGAGGTGATGACAATTCCTATTATGAGAAGTTTCTCGCGACTGGTGAGGTGAAGTGTATTGATGAGGAGATTCCGTTTGAGATACCGCAGGGCTGGGAATGGAGTAGAATGGGAAGTATTGGGGATTGGGGCGCAGGAGCAACCCCAGCAAAGGGTAATACAAGTTATTATGGTGGTAATATTTTATGGCTTAGAACTGGTGAACTCAATAATAGCATTGTGAATGATACAGAGATAAAAATCACAGATAAAGCATTAAAAGAATGTTCGTTAAGAATGAATAAAGCCGGAGATGTATTGATAGCAATGTATGGTGCTACGATTGGTAAGGTGGCTATAGCAGGGTGTGAATTAACAACGAATCAGGCTTGTTGCGCATGTACCCCTATAGGAATCTTTAATTACTACCTTTTTTATTTTCTTATGGGAAGTCAAGTGGATTTCATCAAGAAAGGAGAAGGGGGAGCTCAACCAAATATTTCAAGAGAAAAATTAGTAGCTCACTTAATGCCTATCCCACCTATACAAGAACAACATCGAATAGTTGAGCGTATAAAAGACGTTTTGCCTCTAACTAACAAATATGCACTTTCCCAAATAGCTTTGGATGAACTAAACAGAAGTATTAATGACAAACTTAAAAAGTCAATTCTCCAAGAAGCTATTCAAGGCAAACTCGTACCTCAGATATCAGAGGAAGGCACTGCGCAAGAATTGCTTGAACAGATTAAAACCGAGAAAGAAAAACTTGTCAAAGATGGCAAATTAAAAAAGTCAGCTTTAACAGATTCAGTTATCTTTAAAGGTGACGATAACAAGTA